>ERZ1643246.61-NODE-61-length-138481-cov-20.840052_pt1 | contig 138481 bp, 115 predicted proteins | sample MGYA00579265_ERZ1643246 | MGnify/ENA primary metagenome ERZ1643246 (study PRJEB29033, sample SAMEA4952261) | chicken gut metagenome | biome: Broiler Chicken; feature: Gastrointestinal Tract; material: Caecum | place: Ireland | collected 2018 | study: Broiler...
GTCATCGGATGAAGTATCATCGTAGGAACTGTCATCAGAATTATCTTCTCCGGAATCAGAGGTATCTGTATCCTGGGTGCCCTCATAGGAATCATCTACAATGTTGCCGTCAGGATCCAGCATATTCATGGAGGAGTCAAAGGTGACCTCCAGAAGACCGGTGCCCGAGGATGGCTCTATCTGCTGTGACATGATCTCGTTGTAAAGGTCATAGAGACTTTCCAGTGTGAATTCATCTGTGCTCAGGTTATGAATATCATGCTGTGCGGCAAGATCCTCCGTGTAGTCCTTCAGCATATAGACGGCACGGTCATCGGTTTGGGTGCTGTAATGCATGACCAGGGGCTCCACAGATTTGGAGGTGATCTCCACAGAGGTCTGACCGTCATCCACGGTCTTCTGAATCGTGAAGCTTGCCATTCCTCCCAGAAGGCCTGACACACTTTCCTGACCGGAGACGAAATTTCCCAGGGAGTAGAAGACCAGCATCTCATTTCCCTGGTCATCAGACAAAGTTCCGTAAGGCTGCAGTGTCTGGGGATGACCGCCGATGCATACATCCACACCCTGTTCCATCAGGAATGTGGCCCATTGTTTTTCGTATTCCGTGGGTTTTGAATCTCCTTCATTTCCCCAGTGGGCGACGACGATAATACAGTCGCTGACTTCCTTGGCTTTTTGAATGTCGGCTGCCACCTGTTCCTTGTCGAAGGTATCGATTACATAGGCGTCTTCGCCGGTTGCCAGACCGCTGTCGGTACCATAAGTATAGTCCAGAAGCGCAATGGTGATATCATTGACAGATATGGTTTTAATGGTGTTGCGGTCAGATTCGGTGGCATTGGTCCCAATTACAGTGACTTGCGGGTGATTGGAGGACCAGTAGTCCAGTTCGCTCTTGATCATATCCAGCCCCATATCATCCACATGGTTGGTGGCTGTGCTGACGACGTCAAAGCCGGCGGTCACAATGGCATCTCCCACTTCCTCCGGTGTGGCAAAAGGAGAATAACCGCTGACCTGATCGTGGTCATCTGTCAGAACAGTCTCCTGATTGATGAAAGCCAGGTCTGCATCCTGTATATAGGAAGAAATATGTTCATAAATGTGATCGTAATTCCAGGAGCCCGATTCTGTCTCTCCGGATTCACACAGGGATGTGTGGAACAGATTGTCACCGACGGCCACAATGTTGGCAGTGGTCACTTCCGGTTCCTGTTCTGCCTCGGCTTCGGCCTGCTGCGCCTCAGCTTTTTTTTCTGCAGGCCCGGTGATCAGCACACGGTCTGCCTGGTGAAAACAAAGACAGAGAACGATCAACACGGCGACAGAACAGATGAGGCTGATCTTTGATTTGCTTTTTTCCCTGTCGTTCAGTGGAATATTATTTCGGCTCATAGTATTTTTCCTCGTATTTTTGCATAAATGTAAAACTTTTGTTATAAACTGAATTCATTATAACAAATTCTACATAAATAAGAAAGATTTTCTTAACAGGAAAATTCTGAAAAAATACTTTGAATATCAAAAGAAATGATGGTATAATAGACAGGAAATTGATAAAAATGAAAGTAGAAGGCAATGGAGGTGGTAACCATGGAGCATTATGAGATGTTGAATGACATTCTGGTGAATCTGTTCAATGAGATTCTGGTAATCGAGGAGAAAGCCCTCACTGCGTCTGAATTTAAAGATATTTCTGGAAATGATATGCATATATTGGAGGCTATCGGCATTCAGGATCCGAGGAATATGTCTTCTGTGGCGAAAACTTTGTCTGTGACAGTGGGAACGCTGACCATTGCAATCAATAATCTGGTCAAGAAAGGTTATGTGAACAGAGCGCGCAGCGAGGAAGACCGCCGGGTAGTTCTGCTGTCTCTCTCCGAGAAGGGGGAGAAAGCATTTTACCACCACAAGAAATTTCACGATGATATGATCAAGGCGGTCACAGAAGATCTGGACGGAGATGAGATTGAGGCTCTGACCAGAGCACTGAACAAGCTTCGAAAGTTTTTTCGTCAATATCAGAAATAAGAAGTCAAAACCGGCGGGAGCCTGTCGACTCCCTGCCGGTTTTCTATGGTGTGCCTGGCGGCGAAAGAGAATCATCATTTCTCTTTCGGTGCCAGGTTCAGGTATTTCTGCAGAATCGGAAAGGGAACCGGTCCGATTTCCAGAACCTCTCTATGAAATTCTTTCAAGTTGAATGCATCTCCTTCTTTTTGGGAGGCTGCATTTTTCAAATCATAAAATCCCAGATAACCGACATAATAACGAAGATAATTGGCAGGTGTTTCCACAATGTACTGATAGATTTCCTGGATGACATCTTCCTCTGTGATTCCAAACAGACGGACATAGCGGGTCAGCTGCGACAGATCCCAGCCGTGGTAGTGAATACCGATGTCCAGAAGACAGTATAAATTCAGGTTGACGGACCGGTTCAGCCACAGAAGCCGGGTCAGGTCCGGGTCGGCATCTGCGTATCCGTAGGCATAAGATTCCACGTAAGTGGCCCATCCTTCAATATAGCCGCCACAGGTGAAAAGGCTGCGCACGGGGTTTGTATTTTTTCCGCTGAAATACAGTGTCTGATAGAGATGTCCGGGAAAACCTTCATGTGCCAGTGTAGTGAATAATTCCAGATTGGAGGTCTTGTTTGCCCGGTTTATGTAGATGGTGTTTGGACTTTGGGTGTCGATAGGAGGCGTCAGATAGAAGGCAGGGCTCAGAAAATCCTCCATAGATTCATGGACGTATTTCACTTCATATTCCGGTTCTTCCAGCGCGGGAAAGTCCTCCTGGTAAAGCGTCTCCAGATCTTTCAGGATATCGGCAGGCTCTTCCTTGGGAAGATCTTCCGAGGAGATTCGATTGATCAGGTCTGGGTGTTCCGAGAGAAGCCGGGACATTTCCGTGTAGTCAGCAGAAAGTTGCTGGTAAAGTCTGCGTTCGACAGTCTCCGGTGAGGCATAGATTCCCACCTGGCTGTTCAGCAGATATTGGTAGTATTCGCGTCCTCCGTCATAGTAGCAGAGTCCTTTGGAATTTTTTCCGGTGCCCTGCAATGCTTCCAGCCCTTCCATCAGATGTTCGTATGCGGGAATCAGAGAGTTGGTTATGATTTTTTTATGTGTGGAGATACACTGTTTTTTTTCGGCCTCTGTTAGACCGGGAAAATCCTGGATTTTTTCCTGGAAGACGGAGAGGAGGCAGTTCTCAGAGGGATTCTCGATAAAAGACTGACATTGTTCCAGAATTCGGTCCAGGGAGGTATCGCTCATGAAAAGACCAGCCTTGGATTTGGCTTCCTCGAATTCCAGAAGGCTCTGAAAATATTCATCTACACAGGTCAAAAGATTCAGATAGTCAGTGATATCCTGCTTGTCGTAGAAGGCATATTCTGCCAGCAGAACGGGCAGCTGTGCCTGGATGCCTAGACTGGGTCCCAGAGGTTCCTGCAGTAGATAGAGATCTCCCAGAGAACGTTCCGTGTGAAAGAAAAGGAGAAGGAGATCCAAAGTAAGTTGGTTGTCTTGGGAGAGCTCCTCATAGGAAAAAGAGTTCAGTTTTCCCTCATAACTCTCCATCTGGGCATAAGACGCGGTGGGGTCCACGGAGATTTCCCCCAGAGTGATTTCCTGGGAAGAAATTCCGTAGTCTTCCGGATGGGCCAGAGTATAGTGAAGATTCAGAGTGCTGCCGCTGGCTTCCGCCTGAAAGAGTTTTTCTGTGAAAGCCTGAAATTTGGCGTCTTCGGAGAAGAAATGCGAGGTCAGAGATCCAAGACCGATTCCTAATACAAAAGCGGCGCATAAAATGAGGCTGATGAATGCCGGACGCCGGGATTTCAAAGAGAACATAGAATTTCCTTTTCAGATTTGATATCTTTACATTTTATTGGAATGAAGATGTGGGTATGCTATAATTGTGAGAGATTCACCAGAGAAAGGAGAACGCAATGGAAAAGGTTTATGATGTGGTGATTGTGGGGGCAGGACCGGCGGGACTGACGGCCGCGATCTATGCACTGCGGGCAGGTCTGGATACGCTTTTGCTGGAGAAAAGCTTTACCAGCGGCGGGCAGACGGCCAGTACTTATGAGATAGACAATTATCCGGGGCTGCCGGGGATCTCCGGGGAGGAGTTTGGACAGAAGATCCGAAGTCATGCAGATCAGCTGGGACTTGTGTCAGAGAGGGCACAGGTGAAGGGGATTTCTGTGGACGAGAATGGGATTAAGACGCTGAAAACGCGAAAAAAAGAATATGCTGCCAGGACAGTGATTGTGGCATCTGGGGCACGCCATCGGCTTTTAGGAGCGAAAGGAGAAGAGGAATTTTCTGGAATGGGTGTCTCTTACTGTGCCACCTGTGACGGCGCTTTCTATAAGGAACAGACAGTCGCTGTGATCGGCGGTGGAAATGTGGCTGTGGAGGATGCCATTTTTCTGGCTAGAATCTGCAGAAAAGTATATGTGGTTCACCGGAGGGATCAGCTGCGGGCGGAGGAAATTCTGCAGAAGAAGCTGTCCCAGTTCTCCAATGTGGAGATGTGCTGGAATCAGGTCTGCGAGAAAATTGAGGGACAGGATCAGGTGGAAAAAGTCTGCCTGAGAAACACCAAGACCGGCGAAGAGCGGGAGATCGCTGTGGACGGAGTCTTCATTGCTGTGGGAATTCATCCAAACAGTGAGGCGTTTCAGGGAGTTTTGGACATGGATGAGAGTGGCTACATCCGTGCGGGAGAAGATGGCTGCACCAACATTCCAGGTATTTTTGCCGCCGGGGATGTGAGGACGAAGAAACTCCGGCAGATTGTGACGGCTGTCTCAGACGGAGCCAATGCCGTCTCTTCGGTCCAGGAGTATTTAAGCCGCAGATAATGTCAGAAAAATAGATTTCCTGTGGATAAAAATTCTCTACAGACGAAAAAGCACCTATTTTGGAGAAGAAAAGTAGGATTTGGTGAAAATAGCCAAAAAATAAGAGGCGAAAAATTTATGTGGAAAAGATATACACATTAGTTATCCACATATCCAATCCACAAAAACCTTGAAGATTGGAGTTATACACCAAGTTATCCACATTATCCACAGGAAAAAGAAAAAATTATCCAGATTTACATAAAGTGATTTTAAACAAATGTTTTGGTAAGATGTAATAAATCGTGGAAAACGGTAAAGAAATGTCGAAAATCTCTTGACATTTCTGGAATCGAAAAGTGGTAGTAAAATCAGTCTGAATACATTATTTTTGGTATAAATCAAAGAAATGTCTGATAATTATAAAAAGCATGTGAGGAGACATAAAAATGCGTTTGAGAAATATACCGGGAGCAAAGGAAACCGTGGCCAATAGTGGCTGTGTCGTGCAGGAGCCACAGACCAGAAAAGGCAGATGGAAAGAGGTTTTCCACAGAGAAAACCCCATACATATTGAGGTGGGAATGGGAAAAGGCCAGTTTCTGATGAAAATGGCAGCAAAAAATCCCCAGATCAATTATCTGGGAATGGAAATGTATGACAGTGTCCTTTTGAGGGCGCTCCAACTTCGGGAAAAATTGGAGACAGAGCTGGATAATCTTCTTTTTATCCGGGAAGATGCCCGTCTCCTGCCAGAGATCTTTGAACAGGGCGAAGTTGAAAAAATTTATCTGAATTTTTCAGATCCGTGGCCGAAAGCACGCCATGCGAAGCGACGGCTGACGTCCAGGGAGTTTCTGGCCCGTTATGAAAAGATACTGGTGGACAGAGGAGAAGTGGAGTTTAAGACAGATAACCGGACTCTTTTTGACTTTTCTCTGGAAGAAATCAGAGATGCGGGGTGGACTTTACTGGCCTGCACCTATGATCTGCACAGAGATGCCAGGTTATCCCAGGGAAATGTGATGACAGAGTATGAGGAGAAATTCTCAGGCATGGGAAAACCGATCTGCAAGCTGATTGCTGCCAGGAAGTAGAAAGCAGCGAAGATTCACAGAAGAAAGACGGCGGGCATAAAATAATACAAACCTACAGGAGAAAAGGTGGTTACTCATGGCCTCTGTCAAAAATCTGCGCAGGACAGCCGCTCAGATGGGGTATTCCCATAGAGGATTAAACCGATGGATGTTGAAAATCCGCAAATCTTCAGAGGAAATGGAGAGAGCTCTGGAGTCTGCAAAAAGGAAAAAAACGGGTTCCTGAGTGTCGTTTTATGGGGCGGAATCAAAAAAATGAAAAAAATATGAAATTTCCTCTTGCATTTTTCATTTGATTCCGCTATAATAGGCAATGCGTTAGAAATGATGCATAAAAAATAAAAAGAGAATGCGCTTTTAGCTCAGTTGGTAGAGCACCTGACTCTTAATCAGGGTGTCCAGGGTTCGAGCCCCTGAAGGCGCACTGAAAAGCACTGTTTTTGCGGACATTACGGAGTCGCGGGGACGGTGTTTTTTTGTATGTCAAAAAGATTTTTACATAAATGTACAGAATTTTTGTTTATCTGACGGAGGATAAGAAAATGCGTTATTATCTATTGGATGCACTTCGGGGATTTGCCCTGATTAATATGATTGCTTACCATGGGATCTGGGATCTGGTACATATTTTTGGGATGGACTGGAAATGGTATCTGTCAGAGGGAGCTTATGTGTGGCAGCAGGGGATTTGCTGGACGTTTATTCTGCTGTCCGGTTTTTGCTGGGCCATGGGGAGAAAAAAATGGAAAAGAGGTATGTTTGTATTTGGCGCAGGACTGGCGGTCACGGCGGCGACTCTTCTCTTTATGCCCCAGGACCGGGTAATTTTCGGCGTCCTTACTTTGCTGGGAAGCTGTATGCTGCTCTGGATTTTTCTGAGCCGTATTCTGGAGCGGATTCCTGCCTGGCTGGGGTTGCTTGGGAGCTTTGGGCTGTTTATTGTCACCAGAGGTGTGAATCAGGGGTATCTGGGTTTTGAGAGATGGAAAATTCTGGATCTTCCCCGGAGCTGGTACCGAAATTTAGTGACTGCTTTTTTGGGGTTTCCCGAGAGTGATTTCTATTCGGCAGATTATTTTCCTCTGCTTCCCTGGATCTTTCTCTTCGGAACGGGATATTTCTTCTATCGTCTGTCAGTGAAAAGAGGCTGGTTGCCGGATCGAACCGGAGCTGTCCCTGGCGGACAGGATGACAGGAGAACCTTCTCTTCTCTCCTTGTGAGAGTTCGGATCCGGCCTCTGGAATGGGCAGGAAGGCACTCTTTGATCCTCTATCTGGTCCATCAGCCAGTGATTTATGGCCTTTTACAGCTATTCTTTCATTGAATTTTGGGAGAATAATGTTATACTTATAACTACATTCATTATTAAAAGATTAATCAAATGAGGAGGGGCTATGAAAAAGATCATTGGCAAGTGGAATGAGATCAGTCTGGTGAAGAGAATCATCGTAGGACTGATTGTGGGAATCATACTGGGGCTTGTAATTCCTCAGGTGACGGTAATTTCGATTCTAGGCGATTTGTTTGTAGGTGCTCTGAAGGCGGTAGCTCCATTGCTGGTACTGTTCCTGGTTATGGGGGCTCTCGCGAGACACGAGAAAGGTAAGAAGACCAACATGAAACGTGTCATCTTCCTGTATCTGTGCGGTACATTTCTGGACGGCTGTGTGGCGGTGATCACCAGTTTCCTGTTTCCGATCACGCTTTCTCTGAGTGAGAGTGCGGAAGAGTTGACGGCACCTGGCGGAATCGGCGAGGTTTTGCAGAATCTTCTGATGAATCTGGTGGCAAATCCGGTGGACGCTTTGGTGAATGCGAATTATATCGGAATTCTGGCATGGGCAGTTCTTCTGGGTATCGCCCTCAGAAAAGCATCTGCTGGGACAAAACATGCGATCGAGAATATCTCGGATGCGTTGTCCGAGGTTGTCAGATGGGTAATCAACTGTGCACCGTTTGGCGTTATGGGACTTGTATTTTCCACAATCTCTGAGCAGGGCCTGACAGCGCTTTTAAGCTATGGACGTCTGATTGGTCTTCTGGTGGGAACCATGGTTTTTGTGGCGTTGGTGGTCAATCCGGTCATTGCGTTTTTTGCAATGCGGAGCAATCCGTATCCACTGGTGTTAAGATGTTTGAAAGAGAGTGGAATCACTGCTTTCTTCACCAGAAGTTCCGCGGCGAATATTCCTGTCAATATGAGACTGTGCAAGAGTCTGGGCTTGGATGAGGACACTTATTCCGTATCCATACCTTTAGGTTCTACGATCAATATGGGCGGAGCGTCCATCACTATCTCCGTTCTGGCTCTGGCAGCTGCGCACACACTGGGGATTCAGGTTGATTTCGGAACAGCGGTAATTCTGTGTGTATTGTCGGCGGCAAGTGCCTGCGGGGCATCTGGAGTGGCAGGCGGTTCTCTGCTGTTGGTTCCGCTGGCATGCAGCCTGTTTGGAATCTCCAATGACATTGCGATGCAGGTAGTGGGAGTAGGATTTATTGTAGGCGTCATCCAGGATTCCTGTGAGACGGCAATCAATTCTTCCACAGACGTACTGTATACAGCAGTCGCTGAGAAATGGACAAAGAGAAAAGAAGGAAAGAAACAGGGTGCGCAGGCGACCTGAGAAGGGAGAGAAAAATGGCAGATATTGATGGATTATTGTTGGGTGCGCTTCACCATGAAGCAGGGCATCCCCGAAGAAGCGGACACATTCTGAAAGTTGCGGCTCTGGCCGGCACCATTGGACGGGAGGAAGGCCTTGAAGAGGAAGAACAGATGATTCTGGAGGCGGCAGCTGTTCTGCATGATATCGGGATCAAGAGTTGTAAGGAAAAATATGGAGAGGCAGATCAGGAGAAATTGAAAGCAGAATCCGCTCAAGTGGCCAGACAGATGCTGGAAGACAGCGGATATCCAAAAGCCTGGGTGGATAAAATTCTTCATCTGATTCAGATGCATCATGATTATGAGCATATTGACAGTCAGGCGTATCAGATTCTGGTTGAGGCAGATCTGTGGGTCTGCGCGCTGGAAGAGAGCTGGGACCGGGAGAAGATCCGGGAAGCGGCAGCACATTTTAAGACAGAGACGGGCAGGCAGCTGATTTCTCAGCTATTGGATGAGAAATAAGCTTGCCAGAAAACAGCAGAGATGATATACTGACTATATCGGTGACCTGAAAGAATTGTCTGACAGGAATCCAGTGAAAAAGGAATAACAAGAGACAAGTCTGCTGACGGACGATGGGAAGATTCCCGGAGTGTGAAGATGATCGTTTCAGAGAAATACTGTGAAAAGAGACCCTTTTGCCATGTCGGCAGAAGGGTTTTTGTTTTGCGGACAAAAGTTTTCATATGCGAGAAGAATAAGAGGGGTGCCTATGACAAACAAGGAAAAGATCGACTGTCTGGCCAGAGGAGAGATGTTGTCCAAGCAGCAGCTGAGCCAGCTTCTGGATACCTATACCAGGGATGAGAGGCTGTATGCGGCGAAGAAAGCCCGCGCTATGGCAGATCAGTATTATGGAAAGAAAATATATTTTCGCGGACTGATTGAATTCACGAATTATTGTAAAAATAACTGTTATTACTGCGGTATCCAGGCATCCAACCGGAATATACAAAGATACCGGATGGATCCTGCAACCATCTATGAGTGTTGTGAGTGGGGATACCGGGCAGGATTCCGAACCTTTGTGCTGCAGGGAGGCGAAGATCCCTATTTCACCGATGAGCGGATCACAGAGCTGGTGAGCACTATCCGTCAGCGTTATCCGGACTGTGCGATTACGCTTTCCATCGGAGAGAAGTCAAGAGAGAGTTATCAGAAATATTTTGACGCGGGGGCAAATCGGTATCTGCTGCGCCACGAGACTGCCTGTCCTGGCCATTATCAGAAACTGCATCCGCCGGGACAGAGCTTTGACAACCGGATGCGGTGTCTGAGGGATTTAAAAGAGATCGGCTATCAGACCGGATGCGGGATGATGGTGGGTTCCCCTTATCAGACTTCGGAGGAGCTGGCGGACGACTTGATTTTTATCCGGGAGTTTCAGCCGCAGATGGTGGGAATCGGGCCGTTTATCCCTCATCATGATACCAGATTCCGGGATTTTCCGGCTGGGACTGTGGAAGACACGTTGTTCCTTTTGAGTCTGATACGGTTTCTGCAGCCGCAGGTACTGCTTCCGGCGACGACAGCGCTGGGGACCATCGTGCCGGATGGGAGAGAGCAGGGAATCCTGGCAGGGGCAAATGTGGTGATGCCAAATATTTCTCCTGCAGACTTGAGAAAAAATTATATGTTGTATGACAATAAGATCGGAACGGGGGATGATGCCTCGGAGAGTCAGAAGAGGCTGCGGGATTCCATTGGGAAGATCGGCTACGAGGTGGTCACAGATCGCGGTGACTATCCGGAACAGGCAAAGCAGGCCTGAAATTGTTGAAAATGGGAGGATGAAGGTATGATAAAAATGGCGATTTATGGAAAGGGCGGGATTGGAAAATCCACCACGGCCTCGAATCTTGCAATGGCTTTCTCAGAGATGGGAAAAAAGGTTATGCAGATTGGCTGTGATCCGAAGGCAGATTCCACAAGCTGTCTCCATGCCGGCAAAAAGGTGGAGACGGTTCTGGATCTGATCCGGAAGAAAGGAAAATCCGTAACCCTGGAGGAACTGGTGACAGAGGGCTCGGGAGGAGTTCTCTGTGTGGAGGCAGGCGGACCCACACCGGGAATGGGATGCGCCGGAAGAGGAATTATCGCAGCTTTGGAGACGTTGGAAGAAAAAGAAGCTTTTGATGTCTATGAACCGGATGTGGTTCTCTACGATGTGCTGGGAGATGTGGTCTGCGGCGGTTTCGCGATGCCTATCCGTGAGGGATATGCCAAGAAGGTGTTCATCCTCACATCGGGAGAGAACATGGCGATCCATGCGGCTGCCAATATTGCTCTTGCTGTGGAGAATTTCGCAGAGAGAGGATACGCCTCTGTGGGGGGGATTATTTTGAACTGCCGCAATGTTCCAAGAGAAAGGGAGAAAGTAGAAGAGCTTGCGGCGGATATGGGTTCTGAGATTGTAGGAGAACTTCCGTTCAGTGATATCGTACAGCAGGCAGAGGAACAGCAGAAGACGGTTTTGGAAGCTTATCCGGAATCGGAGATGGCCGGTTTTTACAGAGATCTGGCCAGACGGGTGCTCGAAGCCTGCGGAGAGGAGGACGTATGAGAGAACTCTGGAAACCAGATGAGAGAGGAGCCAGTGTGGAGATCGGGCAGGCCGGATTTCCGGCGCCTTTTGTGTCAGGCCTGGAATATGCCCCCCCGGCAAGGGGGACCTGGAATATTGTACATATCGGTATGCTGGTTCCGGAGAGCCATCAGATTTTTGTGTGTGCCCAGGCCTGCCTGCGCGGCGTGGTGCTGACGGCGGCGGAGATGAATGCCATGGACCGGTTCTCCACCATTGCTGTGGAGGATCACAATTTGATGGACGGAGACATGGAACAGCTTATCATCGATGGAACCACAGATATTTTGAACAGAATGCCTAAAAAGCCCAGGGCTGTTCTTTTGTTTACAAGCTGCGTTCACCATTTTATCGGATGTGATCTGGAGTATGTCTACCATAAGCTTAGGGAAAAGTTTCCGGATGTGGACTTCACAGACTGCTACATGAATCCGATTATGCGTAAGAGCAAGATGACGCCTGACTCCAAGATGCGGATGCAGCTGTACAGCCTTCTGAAAAAGCGTGATCCCATGGAGAAGCCGGCATCCTGCCAGGCTTACTCCCCTTATCACCGGTATGAGAACCGGAAGGTGGTCAATCTGATCGGCAATAACGAACGGACCAAAGAAAGTTCTGAGCTGGTGCAGATGATCCGCGGAGCCGGATATGGGATCGGAGATATCTGTGCCTGCAAGACATATGAAGAATATCAAGAACTGGCGGACAGTTGCCTGGACATTACCTATAACCCGGCGGCAGTCCCGGCGGCGGAAGAATTGGAAAAAAGGCTTGGAATTCCTCACCTTCATCTCCCGCTCAGTTTTGATTATGACAAGATTGATGATAATTTAAGGAAGCTGGCCGGTACTTTGAATACGAAGCTGCCGGATCTGGAAGCTCTTCGCAGGAGAGCGGATGAGGAGCTGGAGCAGACAGCCAGGGAACTGGAAGGAATGCCTGTGGCCATCGATTACACTGCGGTGAGCAGGCCGCTGGAACTGGCAAAATTGCTGATTACGCATGGAATCAGGGTGGAAGAGATCTATGCGGACAGCTTCATTGAGCCTGAGAGAGAGACTTTCCAGTGGCTGCAAAAGGAGGTTCCTCATATGAAACTATATGCGACGGTGCAGGTGAAGATGGGGATGCTTCCACACACGAAAGCCCTGGAAAACGGCGGCCGGCTTCTGGCAATCGGTCAGAAAGCAGCTTATTATACAGGAACCAGATATCTGGTCAATATGGTGGAGGGCAGCGGATTCTGGGGTTATGACGGGATTATCCGTCTGGCTCAGTGGATGCGTGACGCCGCGAAAGAGGAGGCAGATGTGGAAAACATTATTCAGGTAAAAGGCTGGGGGTGCTGTGGATGAATCAGGCAAATCGAATTTTATCAACCTATACGGCGGATGTGTCAGGAGTCTGCTCGGCACTCTATGAGATGGGCGGAATGACCATTATGCATGATGCTTCCGGTTGTAATTCCACTTACAATACACACGATGAACCCAGATGGTATCATATGCCCAGTATGGTCTACATCACCGGACTGTCGGAGATGGAAGCCGTGCTGGGGGAAGAGAGCAAAGTAGTTGGTGATGCGGTGGATGCTGCTATGCAGCTTCATCCCCGCTTTATTGCCATAGCAGGAACTCTGATTCCCACGATGATGGGAACCGATTTTAAGGGACTGGCCCGGCTGATTGAGAAGAAAAGCGGTGTTCCCTCTTTTGGATTCGCGACGACGGGGATGAGCTCTTATGTGAAGGGTGTCTCCATGGCACTTTCAGGCATCGCAGAGCGCTTTTGCCCGCCGCAGACGGAGAAAAAGAGCGGAAACGGCCACCCCAGCGTGAATCTGCTGGGTGTGACGCCTCTGGACTTCTCGGTCACCGGTACTGTGGAGGCGATGCGGGCGCTTCTGGAGGAGAACGGATATCCTGTGGTGAGCTGCTGGGCCATGGGAAGTACCTGGGAAGAACTAATGGATGCAGGAAAGGCTCAGGTGAATCTGGTGGTATCCTCGACAGGACTCGCGCTGGCGAAAGTCTTCAAGAAACGTTACGGAACCCCCTATGTGACAGGAATTCCCATGGGACAAGGGATGACACGAAAAGTCTTTGCAGCTTTGGACGAGGCTTTTCGCACCGGAAGAGATCAAAGACCGGCAGGGGAACGGGGACTTGACAGTACCCGGATTTCAGATAAGCCGGCTCTGGTCATCGGGGAGGCAGTGTGGGCTGCGTCCATGTGCAGGGCGTTGGAGGAAGACTTTGGGATGCCTGCGAGAGCATTGTGCCCGTTGGAATTGTCTGCCAGGGTTTTGGACGGACAGGACCTGCAGTGTACCGGAGAGGTGGAGATCGCCTCCTCGATGGAGAAGGCTTCGCTGGTGATTGCGGACCCGCTTTATAAAGGTGTGCTGCCTTTGGGTGTTCCCTTCCTGGAATTTCCCCACGAGGGATACTCCGGGAGAATCTGGAGAAAAGAGATTCCTGTATTTACAGGTGAAAACTGGAATAACTGGATGAAGAAAGGATTGGAAAAATGAAAAAGAAACTGATTGCAATGATGACTTGTCTGGCCATGACAGTCAGCTTGCTTGCTGGCTGCGGCGGTTCAGGAGAGGATTCCTCTTCTGCAGAAACAACACAGGAGAGCTCTCAGGAGACAGAAGATTCGGAGCAGGAAGACACAGACAGCAGCAGTAGTGATACGATTACGGTTACAGACCATGCAGACAGACAGGTGGAGCTTCCTGCGCAGATTGACCGGGTTGTGGTCGCTGATATTTATCCTATGGCTTCCGTGCTGACCGTATTCTTAGGTTCCGCTGAGAAGCTGGTGGGCATTGATCCGGTATGTATGAGCGCGGCACAGTCAGGAATTCTGGGCGAACTGTTCCCCGAGATTCTGGACGCGGACACCAACTTTATGCAGGGTGGCGATTTGAATATTGAGGCACTTCTGGCCTTGGAGCCGGACGTGGTATTCTGCAGCGCGGGAAATAGTGACATGATTGCCTCTCTGGAGAACGCGCAGATACCGGTGGTGGGAATCTCCCCCAGCAAATGGGATTATGATATTCTGGAGACTTATGATCAGTGGGTGGATCTGCTCAGTCAGATGTTCCCGGAGAACAGCAGCAAGAGTGAGAAAGTCTCCGCGTACAGCAAAGAAGTGTATGACCAGGTACAGGAAGTTGTAAAAGATATTCCGCAGGAGGAGAAGAAGAAAGTGCTCTTCCTCTTCCAGTATGATGACCAGCAGATGGTGACGTCCGGAAAACATTTCTTCGGACAGTTCTGGTGTGACGCAGTAGGTGCTCTGAATGCGGCGGAGGAAATCGAAGTGGATAACTCCAATGCGGTGATTAACATGGAGCAGGTTTACCAGTGGAACCCGGATATCATTATTATCACAAACTTTACACCGACTCAGCCGGAAGACCTGTATAACAACGCAGTGGGCGGAGATGACTGGAGCAGCGTAAAAGCGGTACAGGATAAGCAGGTTTATAAGATGCCTCTGGGAACTTACCGCAGCTATACGCCAAGTTCTGACACACCGGTAACGCTTCTGTGGATGGCGAAGACAGTATATCCGGATCTCTTCCCGGATCTGGACATCACACAGGAGGTAAAAGATTATTATCAGGAGATGTATCAGGTATCTCTGACCGATGAGCAGATTGAGCAGATGTACAATCCTTCCTCAGCTGCTGCGGAAAATTTTGAATAATTTCGATCTGGAAATACGAAGGCAAAGGATGTGAATCAGAGGCAATGGAACATTCCAAGAGGTGGTATTACGGCTGGGTGGTGGGAATTCTGGCCGCAATCGTGGTGTGTTCCCTGGCGGCTCTCACTATGGGACGTTATCGGGTTGGATTTCATGAAATCTGGGCGGTATTTTTCCCAGGAGCAGGGTCACAGGAGATCGATGGAACTGTAAAAAATGTAGTGATGAATGTGCGTCTGCCAAGAATCGGACTGGCACTTTTGGCCGGAGCAGGCTTAAGCAGTGCCGGAGCGGCGTTTCAGGCATTGTTTGCCAATCCTCTGGCGACTCCCGATACTCTGGGAGTCGCCACGGGGGCTTCTTTTGGAGCTGTCCTGGCAATTTTATTCGGATGGCCTTCCATAGCAATTCAGACCAACGCACTGATCTTTGGAATTCTGGCAGTGGGGCTGGTATATTTGGTGAGTATCCCGAAGAAAGGGAGCGGCCGGGCATCTGTGGTGATGATTGTGCTGGCAGGTATGGTAGTGGGATCTTTGTTTTCTGCGCTGGTATCTCTGGTGAAATATGCCGCAGATCCCCAGGATGTGCTTCCGGCTATTACGTTTTGGCTGATGGGGAGCCTCTCCAGCACCACCAGAGAGACCTTGATTCTGGGCGCACCCTTTATTCTGATCGGTATGGTCTTTCTGTTTCTTTTCCGATGGAAATTAAATGCCATGACGCTGACAGAGGAAGAGGCGGTCTCCCTGGGAATTCCGGTGAAGAGAATCCGGGCGGCAGTTGTGATTGCAGCAGCGATGATCACAGCTTCTGTGGTATCCATGTGTGGCCTGATCGGATGGGTGGGACTTTTGATTCCACATATTTCCCGCATGCTTTTTGGGAGCAACAATCAGCGGGTGATACCGGCGAGTATGGGACTGGGAGCGGTCTTTATGCTGGTGATTGACACGATGGCCAGATGTCTTTGGGCTTCAGAGATACCGGTTTCCATTTTGACGGCAGTGATCGGAGCTCCGTTTTTCATCATACTACTGAGAAAGACTGGGGGGATTGGACAGTGAAATTTGAAGTGAGGGAAGGCTGTTTTCGCTATGGAAAAGAGAGAGAGGTTCTGAGCAACATTTCGTTTTCTTTTGAGGGAGCAGGAATTCTGTCGGTTCTCGGAGCAAATGGTGCAGGCAAAACCACACTGATGAAGTGTATGCTGGGCCTGATTCCCTGGACAGGCGGCGCCTCCTATCTGAATGGCACGGATATCCGGAAAATCCGGGCCAAGGAATTCTGGAGGCAGGTGGGATATGTTCCCCAGGCAAAATACCCGTCCTTTGTCTATACAGTGGGGGAGCTTGTGGTTATGGGCAGAAGTGTACATCTTGGCCCCTTCGCGCAGCCAGGCGCCAGTGATTGGGAGAAAGTGGATGAGAGTCTCAGGACCGTGGGAATTTATCATCTGAAGAACAAACTCTGCAATCAGATCAGCGGCGGTGAATTCCAGCTGGCGCTCATTGCGCGGGCGTTGGTGACAGAACCGTCACTTCTGGTACTGGATGAGCCGGAATCCAACCTGGATTTTAAGAATCAGATGATTGTCCTGGAGGTTTTGAAACACCTTTGCAGCCAGAAAAAACTGTCTGCCATTATCAACACGCATTTTCCGGAACATGCAGTGGAGATTTCAAGAAAGTCTCTGCTTTTGATGAGAGACGGAAATGCTTTGTATGGAGATACCAGGGAGATTCTGCAGGAGAAAAACCTGGAGGCGGCTTTTGATATCCCGGTGAGGGTGAGGACCATCTCTTTGCCGGAGCGGGATTATACCTGTGTGATGGCGCTGCCGCCGGAAGGAGGATATATACAGGAAAGGAAATAAGCATGGAGACAAGAATTGCGTTAATTGGGATTATTGTGGAGGATGCCGGAGCGGCGGAAAGGATCAACCATGTGCTGCATGACTACAACCGTTATATTATAGGACGGATGGGGCTTCCTTACCGGGAGAGAAAGATTTCCATTATCAGTATTGTCCTGGACGCGCCCAACGAGATTATCAGTGCACTCTCAGGAAAACTGGGAATGATTCCGGGTGTGAGTACCAAGACTCTCTATTCGAAGATTCCTAAAAATGAATAAAAGCAAAAGACTGTATGCCAGGGGAGAAAATACCGGCTGGTATACAGCCTTTTTTATGTTTTCAGAAAGACCTTGTTATGGGAGTGCGGGGAAGCCTTTTTTCACCATATGAAACGTCTCTGTCTGACAACGTATTTTGTATACCTTGCACATAGCTATCCGATAGAAATTTACATATTTTACACAAAAGAGGGAGTGGTAGGGCGAATTTTAAAAGTAGTTCATAAAAAACGATGTGAAATGAGTACAGGAGATTCGAAAAAGCTTGTGCAAGATGACGAACAAAGAGGCGAGTAAATGTTGAAAAATAGGTCATTTTTTCTATTGATTTTTCAATGGCGGAGAGTAAAATAAAAGAATCTTGGACTGACCGAATAGAGGGCTAGGGCGGTCCCGGAGAAAGTGGTTTTTAATACCATAACAAATGAAGAGAAAGGGAGGGACATGAGACGGGAAATATATCAGAACGTTTAATAGAAGAGCTAAATTGTCAGACTGCTTTTGAGATCCCCATCTTTGGAGGCATTCCCATATCGGAATCTGTGGTGGTTACGTGGATTATCATCGCTGTCATGACAATCGCGGCGATTCTTCTGACGCGGAATCTGAGAGTAGAAAATGTCAGCAGGAAGCAGCTGCTTCTGGAAGCGGCATTTACATTCTTTTATAACTTTTTCGAAGGAATCCTGGGAGAGCGCGGAAAACGTTATATTCCCTATATGATCACGGTGACGCTGTTTATCGGATTCGCCAATATCATAGGAGTATTCGGGTTCGTGCCGCCGACGAAGGATCTGAATGTGACGGCAGGACTGGCAATCATGAGTATTGTCTTAATTGAGTATGCCGGATTCCACCAGAAAGGGACCAAAGGGTGGCTTAAGAGTTTTGCTGAGCCGACCCCGGTTATGCTGCCCATTAATATAATGGAGATTGCAATCCGTCCCACGTCGCTTTGTATGCGACTTTTTGGAAATATTCTCGGCGGGTTCATTGTCATGGAGCTGCTGAAAATGGTAGTGCCGGTTATTGTGCCGGCGTTTGTGGGCCTGTATTTTGACTTTTTTGATGGATTTATCCAGGCCTATGTCTTTGTCTTTTTGACTTCACTGTTTATTAGTGAAGCGATTGAGTAGCTTTACTCAAATAATATTTTTTTCAGACATGCCTGTGTGACCGCATGGAATACAGCGGAGCAGGCAACTATTTTTAGAATTTTAGGAGGAAGAAAATTATGTCTACAATGTTAATCGCAATCGGAGCCGCAATTGCAGTACTCACTGGTATCGGAGCAGGAACAGGTATTTCAAAGGCCACAGCAGCCGCAGTGGATGCCATCGCAAGACAGCCGGAGGCTGAGGGTAAGATCAGATCTACTCTGCTTTTAGGATGTGCGCTGGCAGAGGCAACCGCCATCTACGGTTTCGTAATCGGTCTGTTAATCATCATTATGTTATAAGAAAGGCGGGTGAGATAGGTGATCAAGATTGATATCAGCCTACTCTTTACCATTGTCAACCTGCTGGTACTGTATCTTTTGATGAGAAAGTTTCTATTCGGTCCGATCATGAGAGTGATGGACAAGCGTCAGGCCATCATCGAAGAGGGTCTGGGGAATGCCCGCAAGAGCCAGAAAGAGGCCGAGGAGTTAAAAGAGAAATACGACGAGAACCTGCGTCAGGTTCACGTGGAGTGTGAGGCACTTCTGGATCAGGCAAAACTAAGAGCACAAAAAGAATCCGATCTGATGCTTGAGAACGCGCAGAGAGAAGTACAGCAGCTTCAGGATAAGGCAAGAGAAGATCTCAAGAGAGAGAAGGATCAGACAATGAGGGAACTCCAGACGCAGGTGGCACAGCTGGCTTTGGCTGCCGCCATGAAGGTGAGCGGAGACAAGAACAGCCAGGAGCAGGATCTGGAATTGTACGATCAGTTTCTGAAAAAAGCAGGTGGTGCCTATGGTACAGACAACCATTAGTTATATTAAGGTCCTCTATGAACTGAATATAAGTCTGGAGGCAGTTCATGAGGCACAGCGGATTCTCAGCGAAAACCCGCAGGTACAGGAAGTACTGGAGAATCCTGTGATTTCCCGGGAGGCGAAAGACCGGGTGATCAACAGGATTTTTCCGGGAGAAATACAGAATTTTATCAAAGTGGTGAAAAACCACGGTAAAACCTCTCTGCTTTCGGAGATTTTTCAGGGTTATGAAGCGTACCGGAAGAAATGTGAGGAGATATTGACAGCAAGACTGATTTATGTGACGAAACCTACCCAGAGACAGATTGACGATATGAAGCAGTTTCTGTGTACCCGTTATGGCAAGAAGCAGGCGGAACTGGAACTGATTGAGGATCCGTCTTTGTTGGGCGGTTTTATTTTGCAGGCAGATGACCATGAGTATGACTGGAGCCTGCGGGCACGTTATCAGAGGCTTGGAGAGAAATTAATGCGGAGGTGAGAGAAGTGAGTTCGATTCGTTCCGATGAAATTATTTCCATCCTGAAAGAAGAGATTGAGAACTATGAGGAAGTCTGCAAGGATCAGGAAGTGGGAACTGTCATCTCCGTGGGAGATGGAATCGCAACAATCTATGGAATTGACCATGCTATGTACGGCGAGATTGTCACTTTCGAGAATGGCTTGAAAGGAATGGTACAGGACGTCCGTCAGAACAGCATTGGATGTATTTTATTTGGAAGTGACGAGGGTGTCCGTGAGGGCACGAAGGTGTCCAGAACCCAGAGAAAGGCAGGTATCCCGGTAGGCGAGGGATTCCTGGGAAGAGTTATCAATGCCCTGGGCGCACCCATCGACGGAAAAGGAGAGATCAAGGAGGAGGATTACCGGCCTGTTGAGAATGAGGCTCCCGGAATCATTGACAGAAAGTCTGTCAGCGTTCCGCTGGAGACAGGAATTCTGTCCATCGACTCCATGTTCCCCATTGGCCGGGGACAGCGTGAGCTGATTATCGGAGACCGTCAGACAGGTAAGACTTCCATTGCCATTGATACCATCCTGAATCAGAAGGGAAAAGATGTAATCTGTATCTATGTGGCTATCGGCCAGAAGGCTTCCACTGTGGCAAAGACTGTCTCCACTCTGGAGAAATACGGCGCTATGGATTACAGTATCGTTGTGGTATCTACCGCAAGCGACTGCGCGCCGCTGCAGTACATCACTCCCTATGCAGGTACTGCTATGGCTGAGTACTTCATGTACCAGGGAAAAGATGTTCTGATTGTGTATGATGATTTGTCCAAACATGCGGTGGCTTACCGTGCACTGTCACTTTTGCTGGGACGTTCTCCGGGACGTGAGGCTTACCCGGGAGACGTCTTCTATCTGCATTCCAGACTTCTGGAGAGATCCAGCCGTCTGAGCGAGGAGGCAGGAGGCGGTTCTATTACGGCGCTGCCCATTATTGAGACGCAGGCAGGAGATGTGTCTGCCTATATTCCGACAAATGTTATTTCCATCACAGACGGACAGATTTTCCTGGAGTCAGATTTGTTCTTCTCCGGTATGCGTCCGGCCGTGAACGTGGGTCTTTCCGTATCCCGTGTGGGTGGTGCGGCACAGACGAAAGCCATGAAGAAGGCTTCCGGAAGTATCCGTATTGATCTGGCCCAGTACCGTGAGATGGAAGTGTTCACCCAGTTCTCATCAGATCTGGATGCGGCGACAAAGGCACAGCTTCAGTATGGAAAATGTCTGATGGAGTTATTGAAACAGCCTCTTTGCAACCCGCTGTCCATGGCAGACCAGGTTATCACACTTGTGACAGCCACTCATAAGGTTATGGTGGATGTGGAGTTAAGAGAGATCAAACATTTTCAGATGGATATGCTTCAGTATTTTCATGCCAGCCATCCTGAGATTGTACAGGAACTGGAGGAGAAGAAAGTGCTGACCGAGGATCTGGAGAAGAAGATCCTTGAGGCTGCTGAGGAATTTAAGAAGAGCAGGTGAGATTATGGCAAACGAGAAAGAGATTCAGGATAGGCGAAAAAGTATTCAGGATACCATGAAGATCACCAATGCCATGTATCTGATTTCCTCCTCGAAACTGAAAAGAGCAAAGAACGTACTGGGCAATACGGAACCGTATTTCTATGGAATTCAGTCGGCCATTGCCCGTGTACTTCGCCATGTTCCGGATATGAAGCATGAATTCTTCAATAAACGGCCGGAAAAAGCCAAGGAAGACCGCAGAATCGGTGTGATTGTGGTCACTGCGGACAAAGGTCTGGCAGGAGCTTATAACCACAATGTGATCAAACTTGCGGAGGAAGAGCTGAAGAAGACCGGACAAAAGAAGCTTTATGTCCTGGGAATCGTGGGCCAGCAGTATTTCGGCAAGAAAAGTGAAGTGGATATGGATCCGGATTTCCATTATAATATTCAGAAACCAAGTCTGCATCAGGCCAGAGAGATCTCAGAGCTGGTTGTGGACAGTTATCTGGAGAAAGAACTGGATGAAGTCCGTATTATCTATACCCGTGTGATCAATGCGGTGCAGATGGAGACAGTGGTTCAGGAACTGCTTCCACTGGAGAAGAAGGAGGTTCTGGAGGAAATTCCGCTGGATATGCACCGTGAGATTATTACGATGTATCCGTCACCGGAGATCGTTTTGGATCATATCATCCCCAATTACCTGACTGGTCTGATCTATGGGTGTCTGGTGGAGGCTTATGCCAGCGAGCACAATTCGAGAATGATGGCTATGCAGTCCGCCACAGACAATGCGAAAGAGATGCTCAGAGATCTGGAGATTCAGTACAATCGGGCTAGACAGGCGTCGATTACTCAGGAGATCACTGAGGTAATCGCAGGAGCAAAAGCACAGAAAAGGGAGTGAGAGGCATGAGCGTTGGTAAAATTTTGCAGGTTATGGGACCTGTTGTAGACGTAGAATTTAAAGACGGCGAGCTTCCCAATATCCAGGATGCCCTGACTGTGGACAACGGCGGTAAAGAGTGCGTGATGGAGGTTTCCCAGCATATGGGAAATCATGTTGTGCGCTGTATCATGTTGTCTGCCAGCGAGGGACTTAGCAGAGATATGGAGGTGACAGCTACCGGAAAAGGTATTTCCGTTCCGGTGGGAGACGCTGTCCTGGGCCGTCTGTTCAATGTTCTGGGAAAGACCATTGACGGCGGAGAACAGTTGGAAAAAGAAGAGCACTGGGAAATCCACAGAGAGCCCCCTACATTCGAAGACCAGAGTCCGGTTGTGGAGATTCTGGAGACCGGTATCAAAGTCATTGACCTTTTGGCACCGTATGCCAAGGGAGGTAAAATCGGTCTGTTCGGCGGTGCCGGTGTGGGTAAAACCGTGCTGATTCAGGAATTGATTCAGAATATCGCCACAGAGCATGGCGGATATTCCATTTTCACCGGTGTTGGCGAGCGTTCCAGGGAGGGTAATGACCTGTGGACAGAAATGACCGAGTCCGGTGTTATCAAGAAAACAGCCCTGGTATTCGGACAGATGAACGAGCCGCCGGGAGCACGTATGCGTGTGGCGGAGACAGGACTGACTATGGCAGAGTATTTCCGTGACAAGGAGAACCAGGATGTACTTCTGTTCATCGACAATATTTTCCGTTTTGTACAGGCAGGATCTGAGGTGTCCGCTTTGCTTGGACGTATGCCTTCTGCCGTTGGATATCAGCCGACTCTGGCGAATGAGATGGGTGCGCTGCAGGAGAGAATCGCGTCCACGAAGAACGGATCGGTAACATCTGTACAGGCCGTTTACGTGCCTGCCGATGACCTGACTGACCCGGCTCCGGCTACCACATTTGCTCATCTGGATGCCACAACGGTATTGTCCAGAAAGATTGTGGAGCAGGGTATCTATCCGGCGGTGGATCCTCTGGAGTCCACCTCACGTATTCTGGAGGCGGACGTGGTGGGAGAAGAACACTACGAGACAGCCAGAAAGGTACAGGAGATTCTTCAGAAATACAAAGAATTGCAGGATATTATCGCAATTCTCGGTATGGAAGAACTGTCAGAGGAAGATAAGAAGATTGTGTACCGTGCCAGAAAGATCCAAAAATTCCTGTCCCAGCCTTTCCATGTGGCAGAGACTTTCACCGGTGTTCCGGGAAAATATGTGCCGCTTAAGGAGACAATCCGTGGATTTAAGATGATTATCAGCGGTGAGATGGACGAGTATCCGGAGAATGCGTTCTTTAACGTGGGCGGTATTGACGAAGTGATCGAGAAGGCAAAAGCCGAGACCGGTGAGGCGTAAGGAGGATGTCTATGAGTCCTGCAAGTTCTGGATTTGAATTAGAAGTTCTGGCCAGCGATAAGATTTTCTTCTCGGGAAGGGCAGTTGCTGTGAACCTTCCGGTGATCGGAGGACCCTGGATGATTCTTCCTCATCATGAAGATCTGATTGCGGTGCTGGTACCGGGATTGATGATGATTCGGCTGGAGGATGGAACAGAGATCGAGGCAGTTGTCAGCGATGGAATGGTAGAGTTTGTGAATAACAGTGGAAAAGTCTTTGTACACTCTGCGGAACGTCCCCAGGATATTGACCGGGTACGTGCCCAGGAGGCTAAGGCGAGAGCGGAGGAGAGACTCCGTCAGAAGAGAAGTCTTCAGGAATACCATTTGAACGAGGCAGCCCTGTCAAGAGCTATGTCCCGACTGAAAGCCACAAGTAAATACAGGTAAGAGAAGTAAATGGCAGTCTTTTGTGCTATAATAAGGCAGGAAAGACTGCCTTTTATTGTGGAAAGAGTTCTGCGGTGAAAGGTGAGAATAAAAGAGGCGGGTTTTGCAGATGATGGACCGGGAACAGGCGCAATTATACGGAGAGAAAATTTTACAATTGATTCGAAGCAGGATGCAGATCAAAATGCCGGAATTTTCTTTGGCCTTCGGCGTTTTTCACCACAGGTCGGACTGGGAGCTTTCTGACTGTGTGGGGACAGACGGAAGAACAGTCTTTTTCCATCCTCTGTCAGTTATCCGGGAATTTGTGGAGAATCCAAGAAATCTGGAACACATCTGCTTTCATATGGTGCTTCATGCCCTGTATCTCCATGTGATTCCTGGTCCGAACCGGGAACTGCAAGTCTGGGAGACAGTCTGTGACTGGCTGGCGGAGTATTGGTCAGATACGGCCTACGGCGGCTGTTTTCCAGAGGAGATTTCGGAGAAAGAACGAAGAGAGAAAAAGATCTGGTACGAAAGACTGAGAGAAATTTCATCCTGCGGAGAGGCAGAGACGCTTTATCGGTGGGGCCTGGGGCACCGGTCAGAGCTTGCGAAGATAAAAGATCTGTTTCACAGGGACGCTCACTTATGGGCAGGATCTGAAACTTTACGGGAGGGCACCTGCCGGGAAACCGCTGTGGAACAAAGCGAGCGTCTAAGACAACTGGAAGAGACAGCACGGCAGTGGAATAAGATCCGGGGACAGACGGGGCAGATATCCGGAACCGGGAGAAGAAGGCGGGGAACGGCAGGCGCAGATGAGCGTCAGACGCTGAGCCTCCAAAAGCGAAAAGTCTATGATTACCGCCGGTTTCTGAGACGTTATGCGGTATTCCGAGAGGAACTCCAGCTGGACCTGGAGAGCTTTGATTATCTGCCCTATGTGTACAGCCGGGAACATTATGAGAAACTGGTTCTCTTAGAACCCCTAGAGACCACAGAGGTCCACAAACTGGAGGAACTGGTCATTGCCATCGACACTTCGGGTTCCTGTTCGGGAAAGGTGGTTCAGCGTTTTATGGAGGAGACATATGGAATTTTGAGCCGGCAGGAGAATTTTTTCCGAAAGATGCATGTGGTGCTCATTCAATGTGATTCCATGATTCAAGACTGTACGGTGATTCATTCCCGCCGGGAATGGGAGGCTTACGTAAAGAATCTGAAGCTACAGGGATTCGGAGGAACTGATTTCTGCCCGGTATTTCAGCTGGTGGACCAAATGATTGAGAGAAGGGAACTGCGCAATCTGAGAGGTCTGTTGTATTTTACGGACGGAGACGGAATTTACCCGAGGAAAAAACCGTCTTATGAGACGGCCTTTGTGTTTCTCAATGAACAATATAAAAAACAGGAGGTTCCGCCCTGGGCGGTTACTCTGAACCTGAATTTGAAGATATAGGAGAAAAGCCATGAATATCAAAGAGGCAAAAGAGGAGATTATTCATACAGTACAGGCTTACACGGCGAAGGATGAAGACGGAAATTACAGAATTTTGCCCCGCAGACAAAGACCCCTGCTCTTGATTGGACCGCCGGGGATTGGTAAGACAGCGGTGATGGAGCAGGCAGCTGCTCAGTGCCAGGTGGGGCTGGTATCTTATACCATTACCCACCACACCAGACAGAGTGCCGTGGGGCTGCCCCTGGTGGAGAAAAAAGAGTATGGCGGCCGGGAGTATACAGTGACAGAATATACCATGAGTGAGATTGTGGCATCTGTGTATGAACAGATGGAGCTCACCGGCAAGAAAGAAGGAATTCTGTTTATTGATGAGATTAACTGTGTCTCAGAGACTCTGGCGCCCACTATGCTTCAGTTCCTCCAGTGTAAGACGTTTGGAAATCATAAGATCCCTCAGGGCTGGGTGATTGCGGCTGCGGGAAATCCGGAGGAATACAATCGGTCAGCCAGAGAGCTGGATATGGTTACCCTGGACAGGGTGCGGCGGATCTCCATTGAGGCAGATGTGTCGGTCTGGCGGGAGTATGCGCAGCAGGCGGGGATTCACGGGGCAGTGCTGTCTTACCTGGAACTACGTCCCCAGAACTTTTATTCCGTAGAGGGAGAAGGCAGTGAGAGAAAATTTGTCACAGCGAGAGGCTGGGAAGACCTTTCGGAACTTTTGAAAGAATATGAAAGACAGGTAATTCCTGTGACAGAGATTGTCGTTGGAGAGTATCTTCAGAATCCCGCCATCGCGGAGGATTTCTATTCATATTACAGATTGTATCAGAGCTATCGGGAACGTTATCCCGTGAGAAAAATTCTGGACGGGACTTTCTGCCAGAAAGAATGGCAGTTTATGAAGGAGCGTCTCCGGTCGGCCTTGGTGGATGAGCGCCTGAGTGCGGTGCAGATGTTTCTGTCCGGTATTCACAGTCAGCTCCAAAGATATGAAAGAGAGAGAAAGATTGTCGAGTTTCTCACCCAGAAGATGGCCGCCCTGGAGGGCTGGGGAAGGCAGCAGGCAGATCGGCCGGCAGCAGAATTGGCGGCGGAATTTCTGAGAAATCAGGAGCGTGCCCTGCATGTGCGCAGCCAGACGGGGATACTGAGCGAGGAGGAAGAGCGCCGTGAGGAACAGGGGCTGAGGATTCTCAGACAGGCAGGTTTCCGTACAAAAGAGTGGGACTGTAAAAGCTGGGAGGATGTTTATCGGGTATTTCTGGGAGTCTTAGAGGAGAGAAAAAGAAAAATACAGGAGCAGGAAAAAGTGATTGATGGAGCATTGGACAGGAGCCTTGTGTTCCTGGAGGAATGTTTCGCAGAAGGGCAGGAGATGTTGGTGTTTTTGTCAGATCTTTCACGCAGCCCGGATGCGGGAAGGTATCTCAAAGAGCATTCCTGTCCCAGGTTCGAAGCTCACAAAGATTTGATGATGGTAGAGGAACAGGAGGAGAAACTCCGCAGACAGCTGGAGAAGCTTTCTTTTTCGGATCCGGTGTGAAATAGATGAGAGAGTAACAAGAAAGAGGAGAGAATATGGCAGCAGAGAAATTGTATTATGAGAATGTGATGGCAAGAGAGTTTGAGGGCGTTGTCACCCAATGCCGTCCGGGAAAAAAAGGATACGAGGTTGCGCTGGATCGTACTTTGTTCTATCCGGAAGGCGGCGGGCAGCCTTATGATACGGGAATTCTGGGGGACGCCAGGGTATTGGAAGTTCACGAGAAGGACGGGGAAGTCTGGCATACGACTGACCAGCCTTTGGAGGAGGGAAGCCGGGTACGGGGAGTGATTGACTGGGACAGAAGATTTGATCTGATGCAGCAGCACTCCGGAGAGCATCTGGTCAGCGGTGTGATTCACGGACATTACGGATATGATAATGTGGGATTTCACATGGGGGCAGATGTGATCACCATTGATTTGAATGGGATGCTGACAGCGGAGGAACTGTCAGAGATTGAGCGGGAAGTCAACGGGATCATCTGGTCTGACAGAAAGACGCAAATCTTGTATCCCACAGAAGCGGAATTAAATGCCCTGGATTACCGGAGTAAAAAAGAATTGAAAGGGTGGGTGCGCCTTGTAAAATTTCCGGGTGCGGATCTGTGTGCCTGCTGTGGGCTCCATGTGGAGAGTACAGGTCAGATTGGACTGGTGAAGCTGCTCAGTGTGCAGAAATTCCGGGAGGGAGTCCGTATCGAGATGATAAGCGGGGGAAGAGCTTTGGACTATCTGAGCGAGATCGCAAGACAGAATCACCAGATATCGGTTCAGTTGTCTGCAAAACCCAAGGAGACTGCCAGAGCTGTGCAGCGCTTGGCAGATGAAAATTTCCATCTGAAGGGAAGAGTCATGAGGATGGAAGAACAGGCATTTTCCCAGAAAGCACGAGAGTGTGAAGGTGTGGGGGATGTGCTGTTGTTTGAGAGCGATCTGGAGGCAGACAGTGTGCGCAGGCTGGCCGTGGCTGTGATGGAGACCTGCCAGGGGCGTTGTGCTGTTTTTTCAGGAGACGACTCGGAAGGCTACAAATATGCTATCGGAGAGAAAGATGGAAATTTAAGAGAATTTGTCAAAGAGATGAACCAGGCTCTCCAGGGAAGAGGCGGTGGAAAACCCTTCTTTGTACAGGGGAGTGTCAAGGCGTCAGAATCTGAGATTCGGACATATTTTCAGGAAAAAGAATAAGAAGAAAGAGGCGAGAGATCATGTTTGGTGAATGCCATGCGCATATTTTTATGGATGGAGTGAATTATCAGGAAGCTCTCAAACGTCAGCAAAACGGTGTGAGGGAGGACTGGATCCGCCAGGTGTTTTCCTGGTATCAGGAAAAAGAGATCACCTATGTGAGAGAAGGCGGTGACAATCTTGGAGTGTCGCTGTGGGCAAAAGAGATTGCGCCGGAGTATGGAATTGAATACCGGTCTCCGGTCTTTGCCATTCACAAGAACGGACATTACGGAGGAATCGTGGGATATGGTTTCGATACTATGAGAGAATATGCAGCTTTGGTGGAGCGGGCAGCCGGGGAAGGGGCAGATTTTATCAAGATCATGACCACAGGGCTGTTGGATTTTCGCCATAATGGTCACGTGACGGGGACGGCTCTGCCCTTTGCGCAAGTCAGGGAGATGGTACATATTGCCCACGAAGAAGGATTTGCCGTGATGAGTCATACCAATGGGGATCAGGCTGTCCAGGAAGCCATCGAGAGCGGAGTGGACAGCATTGAGCATGGAAATTTTATCACAGAGAAAACGGTGAGAATGCTGGCGGACAGCCCCTCCATCTGGGTGCCCACGGCGGTCACTGTCCACAACATGATTGGAGACGGCAGGTATGAAGACTCTGTATTGAAACGGATTTGGGCTATCACAGAGGAAAATTTACAGGCTGCCTGGGAATGTGGAGCCAAGGTAGCCCTTGGCAGTGATGCAGGCGCTTACTGTGTCCTTCACGGACAGGGACTTGTGGATGAGTACCATCTGTTCCAGGCCGCTCTGGGGGCGGGAGAGAAGCTGGACAGATGGCTCACAGACAATGAAAAAGAATTGAGAAAACGTTTCCGCAGAGGCTAGACAGTGGGATTCACCTGCAATTCTTTGGCAATATAAAGAGCAGAGTCCGCGGATTGTGCCGGATTAAAGAGAATGGTCACGGAGTCCTGCTTTTGCAGCTGCAGGGACTGGAAGTTGGTCAGTTCTGAAATATCGAAGACTAGAGCGGCCCCGTCTTTTGTGGTGATGGTGACGGTGTTGGCTGTCTGTGCCTGTATGGTTCCGGAGACTGCGGCGGTCTGCTGAGAGGAAGGAAGCCGCAGAAGATCCTCGCCCACAGCGGTGAGGATCTGTGCCTCTGTCAAATCGGTGCCGTTGATGATTCCTGTGTAGGAGACAGTCACCCGGCTGCCCGCCTGCAGCCCGTAGGGAAACCGGCAAGTGATCTGCCTCAAATCGATTTCGAGGGATTTTTGCGAACCGTTTGGAAGAATGTCCAGAGTATAATTGTGTATTCCTGTGATATAGCCGGTCAGGTATTTCAGTTGATCTCTCTCGTTCAGAGCAGGATCTGGCGTCGGTGTGGGCGTCGGTTCAGGAATCGATTTCAGATCCGAGATATCCAGAACTTTAACATTGGCAGTGTTCAGTTTCCCGGAGTTATCTTTGTGAAATTTTCCCTGAAAATGGATATATACGGAAGTGCCTTTCTGAATTCCGAGGGAATAATACTGTCTCACACCGGTGGTGGAGAATTTCAGACTGGCGCCGTTTGCTGTGCGGATGCTCAGTGTATTCAGAGTCAGCCCGGAGACCGTCCCGACGACTGTGCGGATTCTCAGTTCTTCCGATTCCACAGGGTCTGCTATTTTCAAAATGTTCAGTGATTCCGGATGTTCCGGATCGAAGGTACCTTCGTAGATAATCACTACCTGGCTGCCGGCAATCATGCCTTGCCGGCATTCCAAAGAGGCGTCTTCCACAGGAAAGGTGAAGACGGATCCATCTTCCAGTTCTGCCAGAATCTGGCTGCCGTTGAATGCCAGCAGTGTCCCGGACAACTCATCGATTTTGGTCCGTTCCATCTGGGATCCGGAGTTGGAGGTGCCTGAAGAATCCTGTTGGTTGTTGCCGGATTCCTGGCCTTCCCAAGGGTTGATTTGGCTGGAAATGTAATGGAAAGATTCCTGACATCCTCCCACAGAGAGAAGGATCGGGAAAAACAATGCAATGATAAGCTGTTTTTTCATAAGTTCTCCTTTAGAATGTCAGGAACGAGAAGTGTCAGGGACTCCCAAAGGAGTCTTTTTGCTTCTCTGACTCCCTGGCATCAGGCTCTGGTGTAAAGTGAAAAATATCCTGGTAGGTCTCCCATTCTTCGGCGTCCTTTGGCGGTGTGGGCATCATTCCTGTGCATTCGGTACAGGCATTCGTGCCCAGGCCGTTGTCCTCGAAGATCTGGTAAGGGTTCTTTTTATCGGGATTTTCTTTTTTCATAGTCATCACTCCTTTTGGAGTTAGTATGATGAAAATGAAAGAAAATTATGCCGGATTTTCAAAATACTCCATAAGTTTTGCGGCGATGATACGGTGTCCGACGGCGGTCAGATGAATCCCGTCTGTGGTGAGAAGCGGGTATCCCACCTGGGAGGCAAGGTGATTGAAGGACTGATGCAGAGGAATGAACTTTGCCTGATAAGTCTGACAGAGCTCTTCCATAATCTGAGAGATGGCGGCCAGAGGCTCGAACCAGTTCAGATATTCTGCAGGGTGAGGAAAGACAAAGGGTTCCAGCACATACACCGAGGCAGTATTTCGGGAGAGAAGCTTCAGCAGTCTGGTGAGCTTCAGACGAAACTGTGCAGCCTGGTGGAAAAGCGGAATGGAAGGATTTGCCATCCAAAGTCCCACATCATTGATGCCGATCAACAGGGTGATGATATCCGGATTTTTTTCGGGAAAATTGTGACGAAAGCTTTCCAGAACACGGTTCAGTGTGAAACCGTCCACACCCCGGTTCACGGTTTCCCAGGGCTGCTTCTGGTTCAGAAGCTGATGTATCAGATGCACATATCCATATCCCAGTCCATCGGGAGATGACAGACGTTCGCAGTCGGTGAGACTGTCTCCAAGACAGAGTAAGTGTTTCATATAAATTCCTCTTTTAACTTATAGATTTCTGACTATTTCCAGTGTAACTTTTTTGGAAAAAGAGTGCAACTGATTCTTGCAAAAAATAAGAGACGGCACGGTGTGTTGTGCCGCCTCTGTGAGAGGGGAAGTCAATCTTGCATCCGATAAACCTTTTGCAAGGATGTGTGATTAATCAATTTGTATGAAGGTAGGTTTCTCTTCTACTTTTTTCGGAACTTCTTTTGGAATACAGATTCGAAGAATACCATCTTTGAATTCGGCTTTGATATCTTCTTTTTCCAGCTGATCGCCCACATAGAAGCTTCTCTTACTGGTGCCGCTGAAACGTTCTCTTCTAAGATAATGGCTGTCGGGATCCGTCTGTGCGGAACGGGTGGCGGTGATGGTCAGATATCCGTCTTTGAGTTCTGCCTGTACGTCTTCTTTGTGGTATCCCGGAAGCTCCATATCCAGCATGTAGTAATGGTCTTTTTCTTGAATGTCGGTTCTCATCAAAGAGGCATCATTTTGATGGTAGCTGTCTGTGAAAAAGGGATCTTTGAACAATTCGTCAAATAAATGATATCCATAGTTTCTTCTGCTGAGCATAGCGTTATTTCCTCCTTATAAGCAACCTCCCAGTTATATTTTTCTAAGTTCAGCGAAAAATACAGGGAGAAATATTTTATTTGTTCTATCTGTGTTATAATATACTACAAATTATTAGCACTGTCAAGAGGTGAGTGCTAATTTTAAAAAAGGATTTGTGATTACAGTCTTGCGCATCTTCAAATCTCATGATATACTAGCCCTAAAAAACTTACATAGGATAGGAGGATTTTATTATCTATGGACAGTGACCCTGATGGGAACTCAATTATTTTTCAACTGCTGCTTTTGTTATTTTTTACGTTGATGAATGCTTTTTTTGCCGGAGCTGAGATGGCAGTGGTATCTGTGAATAAGAACAAGATACGGTCTCTGGCAGAGGAGGGCAACCGAAGAGCTGTGATTATACAGGGATTGTTCGAGGACTCAACGAAGTTCCTCTCCACCATTCAGGTGGCGATCACCTTTGCGGGATTTTATTCCAGTGCGTCTGCGGCTGCCGGCATTTCACCTGTGCTCGCGCGTTGGATGGAAGGAATGCAGATTCCCTACAGTTCGGCGATCGCGCACAACGGCGTGACCCTGCTTTTGATGTTTTTCAATCTGGTATTCGGCGAGCTGGTGCCGAAGCGGATTGCGCTGCAGAAGGCAGAGGCATTCAGTATGCTGACGGTTATGCCGATTCACTATATCTCTGTGGTACTGTCACCGTTTATCCGTCTGTTGTCCTTTTCGACGAAGGCGGTTCTTCGGATTCTGCATATGAAGACGGAGGATGTGGAGGAAGCCGTGACAGAGGAAGAGATCCGGGCTTTGCTGAAGCAGGGATCGGAGAAGGGTACCTTTGATGACAATGAGCGGGAGATGATCGACTCGGTATTTTCTTTTACGGACAAGAATGCCAGGGAGCTTATGGTTCCCAGACAGAAAGTGACGGTATTGGATATCGAGGAGCCTCTCGAGGAAATGATTGACGAGATTCTGGAGACCAGACATTCCAGAATTCCTGTTTACGAGGATGAAATCGACAATATTATCGGAATTCTCTATGTGAGAGATGTTATGATCCGTCTGAGAAAGGGTGATCCCTCCAAAGAGGAGATCCGCCAGATGCTGCACGAGCCTTTCTTTGTTCCGGAGAAGAAGGATGCGGCTTCGCTTTTCCGTGAGATGCAGGAAGGCAGAATTCGTATGGCAGTTCTTGTGGATGAATACGGTGGATTCTCAGGTATTGTGACCATCGAAGACCTGGTAGAGGAGATCATGGGCGATATCAATGAGGAGTATGAGGAAGTAGAGCCGGATGTGATTAAGACCGGCGAGGATGAGTTCCTGATTGACGGAAGCCTCACTCTCGATGAGATCAATGAAGAATTTGATCTGAAGCTGGAGTCAGAGGACTATGACACGATTTCCGGTTTCCTGATCGAACAGCTGGGATATATTCCTAATCAGGATACCAGTGATGTGGTGGAGGCCTGTGGCTGTCAGTTTTCGGTGGGACAAATCGAGGGAAATACGATCCGCAGAGTGCGCATGAAGAAAATGCCTCAGACGGAAGAAACCTCGGAAGAATAAGAGATGGAGAGGAACCTCTGAAAATGAAAAAAGGGGTTCCTCCTTTTTTAATTAAAATTTTGAAAAAAAAACTTTACAAATGAAAGAAAAAAGAGTATATTATAGCAATAAATTAGTAAGACGGCAAGGACGCCGAGAGAAAAGTGTTGCAGACAGCACTTTTTGCGTCCCTGCCGTTTTTTGCTGTCATGAAAGGGACTCCCATATGCGGGCAGGATAAGCGCAGATCTGCGGTGAGTTCCAAGAATCAGGAAGGGGATGAACGAGAATGCAAAATCAGGGATTATATGATCCTTTATTTGAACATGATAACTGTGGAATCGGAGCAGTGGTAAATATCGATGGTCATCAGACCCACAAGGCAGTGAGCCAGGCATTGAATATTGTGGAAAATCTGGAACACCGCGCCGGAAAAGATGCCGAGGGAAAGACAGGTGACGGTGTGGGAATTCTTCTGCAGATTTCCCATAAGTTTTTCAAAAAAATCTGTGAACAGGAAGGGATTGAGATCGGACAGGAGAGGGAGTATGGAATTGGAATGTTTTTTCTCCCCCAGGATGAGCTGAAACGAAATCAGGCGAAGAAGATGTTCGAGACGATTGTGAAGAAAGAAGGCCTCCGTTTTCTGGGATGGAGACAGGTTCCCACTGTGCCGGAAGTTCTCGGCAACCGTGCAAGAGCCTGTATGCCGGATATTCAGCAGGCGTTTATCGAGAAACCAAAGGATGAGGAGAAAGGCATTGCTTTTGACCGGAGACTCTACATTGTGCGCCGGGAGTTTGAACAGAGCAGCATCGGGACTTATGTGGCTTCGCTCTCCAGCCGTACCATTGTCTACAAGGGAATGTTTTTGGTGGGGCAGCTGCGTACCTTTTTTACAGACCTGCAGGATGAGGACTATTGCTCTGCGATTGCCATGGTGCATTCCCGATTCAGTACCAATACGGAGCCAAGCTGGGAGAGAGCACATCCTAACCGTTTCATCGTTCACAATGGAGAGATTAACACCATTCAGGGAAATGCGGATAAGATGCTGGCCCGTGAGGAAAACATGGTATCCCCTTATTTCAAGGGAAAGATTCACAAGACACTTCCGGTGATTGACCGCAGCGGGTCGGATTCCGCCATGCTGGACAACACGCTGGAGTTTCTCACCATGAACGGTATGGAGCTGCCGCTGGCGGTCCGGGTGCTGCTTCCGGAACCGTGGGCGAACAATGACACGCTTTCCCAGACGGAGAGAGATTTTTACCAATACTATGCGACCATGATGGAGCCGTGGGACGGACCGGCATCGATTCTGTTCAGTGACGGGGATATCATGGGGGCGGTTCTGGACCGCAATGGTCTGCGGCCGTCCCGCTATTATCTGACGAAAGACCGCTATCTGTATCTCTCCTCAGAGGTAGGCGTCCTGGATGATATTCAGGAGGAAAACATCAAAGAGAAAGGCAGAATTCACCCGGGACAGATGCTGGTGGTGGATACGGTCAATAAAATACTGAAAACCGATGAAGAGTTGAAGGAATACTATGCAGGACGGCAGCCTTATGGAGAATGGCTGGATCAGCACATGGTGGAACTGAAAAATCTGAAGATCCCAAATCAGAAGGTGGAGCAGTACACGAAGGAAGAATGTGCGAGACTGCGGAAAGCTTTTGGGTATGAGTATGAGGAATATTTCGGGGCTATCCGGAATATGGCTCTGAATGGCTCCGAGGAGATTACATCCATGGGTGTGGATACTCCGCTTGCTGTTTTGTCCAAAGAGCATCAGCCTTTGTTTTACTATTTTAAACAGAGATTTGCCCAGGTGACCAATCCGCCCATCGATGCAGTGCGGGAGAAGATTGTGACCAGTACCAGCGTGCATGTGGGACGTGAGGGAAACATTTTGGAGGAAAAACCGGAGAACTGCCAGGTATTGAAAATCCGAAATCCTATTCTCTCAGACACAGATCTGCTGAAGATTAAAGCCATGAAGCTGCCGGGATTCCGCGTGGCGGAGGTCCCGATCATCTGTTATAAAAATATGCCGCTGGAGAAGGCTTTGGATCGTTTGTTCCTGGAGGTGGATAAGGCATATAAAGATGGAGCGACACTGCTGATTCTGACAGACCGTGGTGTGGACGAGATTCAGGTGGCAATTCCTTCTCTGTTGGCGGTGTCCGCAGTTCATCATTATCTGGTGAGGACGAAGAAGAGTACGTCCATGTCTCTGATTCTGGAGTCGGCAGAACCGAGGCTGGTTCATCATTTCGCGGTACTGTTGGGATACGGTGCCTGTGCGGTGAATCCTTATCTGGCCCATGAGACTATCCGGGAGATGACAGAGAGCGGAGTCCTGGAAAAAGATTACTATGCAGCGGTGCAGGATTATGACACAGCAATTATGGATGGAATTGTCAAGATTGCGTCCAAGATGGGAATTTCCACCATCCGGTCTTACCAGGGAGCCCAGATTTTTGAGGCAGTGGGAATCTCCAAGGATGTGATTGATAAATATTTTACCAACACGGTGAGCCGTGTGGGCGGAATTACACTGAAAGACATTGAGGAAGAGATGGACAGTCTCCACAGCTCGGCCTTCGATCCTCTGGGACTGGAGACGGATCTGACACTGTCGAGTATCGGACGGCATAACTTCCGCAGTCAGGGAGAGCATCACAGATACAATCCGGAGACCATCCACCTCCTGCAGCAGTCTGTCTGGACAAATAATTACGATATTTTCCAACAGTACACAAGTCTGGTGGACAAGGAAGAAACCGGGTATCTGAGAAGCTTTATTGACTTCGATTATCCGGAACAGGGAATTCCGCTGTCTGAGGTGGAGAGTGTGGATGAGATTGTCAAGAGATTTAAGACAGGAGCTATGTCTTATGGTTCTATCTCCAAGGAGGCCCATGAGACTCTGGCGCTTGCCATGAATGCGATCCACGGGAAATCCAACAGCGGTGAAGGCGGAGAGGAACCGGAGAGAATCGCCTCCAAGGGAACGAAGGAGAATCGCTGTTCAGCCATCAAACAGGTGGCAAGCGGACGCTTCGGCGTGACCAGCCGCTATCTGGTCAGCGCAGATGAGATCCAGATTAAGATGGCACAGGGGGCAAAACCTGGAGAAGGCGGACACCTGCCGGGAAGAAAAGTATATCCGTGGATTGCCAAGACCCGTTACTCTACCCCGGGTGTGAGTCTGATCTCGCCGCCGCCTCATCATGATATCTATTCCATTGAGGATTTGGCACAGCTGATCTATGACTTGAAAAATGCCAACAAGAAGGCCAGGATTTCCGTGAAACTGGTGTCTGAGGCAGGAGTGGGAACCATCGCCTGCGGCGTGGTGAAAGCAGGAGCCAGAGTCGTTCTCATTTCCGGATATGACGGAGGTACCGGTGCCGCTCCTGGAAGCTCCATTCACCATGCAGGACTGCCCTGGGAGCTGGGATTGGCGGAGACGCACCAGACTCTGTTGAAGAACGGTTTGAGAAAACGTGTCCGGATTGAGACGGACGGTAAATTGATGAGTGGACGGGATGTGGCAATTGCTGCCCTTCTCGGTGCGGAGGAATTCGGATTTGCAACAGCTCCGCTGGTAACCCTGGGCTGTGTGATGATGCGTGTTTGCAACAAAGATACCTGTCCTATGGGTGTTGCCACACAGAATCCGGAGCTTCGGAAATGCTTCAAGGGCAAACCGGAGTACGTCATTCATTTTATGAGATTTATCGCGCAGGAATTAAGAGAATACATGGCACGCCTCGGTGTGCGCTCCATCGATGAGATGGTGGGAAGAACAGATCTGCTCAAGGTGAAGGAAGACCCGGAGAACAAACGGGGCAAAAGCCTGGATCTTAGCGCGATTCTCAGCCATCCTTACACGGATGAGAACAACATCCGCGGCACCTATGACTTCGGCCTGGAGAAAACTCTGGATGAGACTGTTCTGATGAAGCAGCTGGGCAAAAAACTGGAAAAAGGAGAACCAGGAGAAGTCGAGCTGAAAGTGAAAAATACAGACCGTACTTTTGGAACTATCTTTGGTTCTGAGATTACCAGAAGATATCCGGAAGGACTGGAGGAAGATACGTATCGGATCCGATGCAGAGGAACCGGCGGACAGAGCTTTGGGGCATTCATTCCTCAGGGGATGACCCTTGAGCTTTGCGGAGATACCAATGATTATTTCGGAAAAGGACTCTCGGGCGGCCAGCTGATTGTCTACCCGCCGAAAGAGGCAACTTATCCGGCGGATGAGAATATGATTATCGGAAATGTGGCCTTCTACGGCGCCACATCCGGCAAGGCGTTTATCTGTGGTATGGCGGGCGAGAGATTCTGCGTCCGGAATTCCGGCGCCCGTGTGGTTGTGGAAGGTGTCGGCGAGCACGGATGTGAGTACATGACCGGCGGAGTTGCAGTGGTTCTCGGCAAGACTGGTAAGAACTTTGCGGCAGGTATGAGCGGAGGAATCGCATATGTTCTGGATGAGGAGAACTCTCTCTACCGCAATATTAATAAAGAAATGATTTCCATGGAAGATGTGGAGCTGAAACCGGATAAAGAAGAATTGCAGGCATTGATTCAGGAGCACGTGGAGAAAACCGGTTCCAGGAAAGGAAAGAAGATCCTGGAGCAGTTCAACGAATATCTTCCCAAGTTCAAAAAGATTATCCCGAACGATTACAAGAAGATTCTCAAACTGAGCAAACGGTATGAAGAAATGGGAATGAACAGTAAGATGGCTCAGATTGAAGCGTTCTATGAGAGTACCGGACAGAAAAAGATGGGAGGGATGTGAAAATGGGAAAATCGACAGGATTTTTAGAGTATGAACGTAAAGTTGGCGAGGTGCGCGGACCAAAAGAAAGAATCAAAGATTTCCAGGAATTCCACGAAGCTCTTCCCATGGAGGAACAGAAGAAACAGGGAGCGCGCTGTATGGCCTGCGGAATTCCATTCTGCCAATTCGGAGGCAATTTAAATGGCATGACTTCCGGCTGTCCTTTGAACAATCTGGTTCCGGAGTTCAATGATCTGGTATACCGGGGCAGTATGAAACAGGCTTACAATCGGCTTAGTAAGACAAACTGTTTTCCGGAGTTTACCTCAAAGGTATGTCCCGCACTGTGCGAGGCTGCCTGTACCTGCAATGTACACACAGACCCGGTATCCACAAAGGAAAATGAGAGAGCTGTGATTGATTATGCCTTTGAGCATGGACTGGTGCAGGCGAATCCGCCTGTGGCCAGAACCGGAAAGAAGGTGGCCGTGATTGGAAGCGGTCCTTCCGGCCTTTCCACGGCTTTTTGGCTGAACCGGAGAGGACACAGTGTCACGGTCTTTGAGCGCCGGGACCGTGTGGGCGGACTTCTGATGTACGGAATCCCCAACATGAAACTGGATAAATCTATCATTGAGAGAAGAAGAAAGCTCATGGAGGAAGAAGGAGTTACCTTCATCACCAACACGGACGTGGGAAAAGACAAGAAAGCAGAACAGATCTTAAAAGAATTTGACCGGGTGGTACTTGCCTGTGGCTCCTCCCAACCCAGAGATATCAAAGCGCCGGGGAGGGACGCGAAAGGAATCCGTTTTGCCGTGGACTTTCTGTCTGAGGTGACAAAATCTCTGCTGGATTCTGATTTCAAGAAGGTTCCCTATGAGCTGGCAAAAGGCAAAAATGTGGTGATTATCGGTGGAGGCGATACAGGAAATGACTGTGTGGGGACTTCCATCCGTCTGAAGGCGAAATCCGTGGTGCAGCTGGAGATGATGCCGGTTCCGCCGGTTACCAGAGGTGAGAACAATCCCTGGCCGGAGTGGCCCAGGATTCTAAAGACTGATTATGGCCAGGAAGAGGCGATTGCCAAGTTTGGACATGATCCAAGGATCTATCAGACTACAGTGAAAGAATTTATCAAAAACGAAAAAGGAGAACTGTGCCAGATACAGACCATTCAGCTGGAAGGCAGAAAAAATGAAAAGACCGGACGGATGGATATGGTGCCTGTGGAAGGCAGCGAGAAAGTGATTCCCGCAGATCTGGTGCTGATCGCTGCCGGCTTTGTGGGAGCCCAGGACTATGTGATGGACGCTTTCCACGTGGAACGTACTCCCAGAAATACGGTGGCAGACAAAGGCCATCAGACCTCTGTGCCGAAGGTGTTTACCGCAGGGGATATGAGAAGAGGGCAGTCCCTTGTGGTGTGGGCGATCCGCGAGGGAAGAGAGGCGGCGAAAGCTGTGGATCTGTCCTTGATGGGATATACAAATCTGTCCTGAGAAAATGTTCAAAGATAAAAAGGGGCAGGCGTGACTTGCATGAGTCATGCCTGCCTTTGAACTTTGCTTAGCAGAGGGGTTGGAGTAAAGAAATAGTCAGTTAATAAAAAAATAAATGAAAAGAGTATTGGTTCCTTGAGGTATAAAGATTTCGACCAAAAAAACAAAAACCGAAAGGAGTCCAATACTCATGGATATTATAGCATTAATCAATACTCTTGTCAGTGGTTTACTCAATGCGGAAGAGAAATTTCTGGAACATCTGGATTCATTTACCACTTTCGAGGAAACAGTGAGCAGCCTGAGTAATCAGATGGCGGCAGATTTTATCGGTCTGGCATTGACGAATGCAGACCAGCTGATCCGTGACAGCGGGATGCGCAAAGGCGGTTATACTGTACAGCGGAGGAGACAAAGGACATTGATCTCCATTGTGGGAGATATTACTTTTACACATACCCTGTATAAAGACCAGACAGGAAAAAGCCGGTGCCTCCTGGATGAACTGATGCGTCTGCCGGACAGAGAAAGATTTACAGCCGCGGCAGAAGCAAAGCTTTTGAATGAGGCGGAAGCACATTCTTACCAGCATGCCGCGGAATCTATAAAGACGAATGGACAAACGATCACAAAGACAACGGTAATGAACAAAGTCCACTCTATCGAAAAAGAGATCCCGGAGATGGAAGAGACGCCAAAGGAAAAGAAAGCCTGTGAATACCTCTATATCGAAGCGGATGAGGACCATATCCATCGGCAGAAAGATGGAAAAGAACAGGGATGTTTTATCGGCAAGCTGGTCTATCTCTTCGAAGGAAAAGAAGAAATCTGCAATGGCAGGAGGAAGCTGATCTCGCCATTCTATTTTGGGGGACTTTATGCGGGATCGGATCAGAATGCGGCCCTGTGGGAATCGGTAGATGCTTATATCCGGCAGCACTATGATCCGGACGTACTGAAATGCGTTTATATCAACAGCGATGGAGGGAACTGGATCCGGGCGTCTGCCAGTTATGTGGATAAGAGTAAGCTCGTAGCAGACAGGTTCCATCTGATGAAATACATCAACCGGGTGGCCCGATATACACAGGATGAAGCAGGGATCACAAAAGGACGGTTCTATAAGTATATCTATAAAAATAAGCTGTTGGCAGCCAAAAAACTCCTGACCCGGATCCGGAATCATTGTGAAGGAAGTGACCGCGCAGCAGAAGAGTGCAGGACATATCTTATTGGGAACTGGGAGTATATCCAAAGGGCATTCCATGATAAACATGTACTGGGATGCAGCGCGGAAGGGCATGTGAGCAGTGTCTTTTCTGAGCGGATGAGTTCAAGGCCTATGGGATGGAGTGAGACGGGTTCAGACCGGATGTGCAGGCTGCGTTGTTTCATCCGTAACTATGGACGGGGAAAAGTGATTGACCTTGTAAATTACCGGAGAGAGCAGGAGCTGGAAACATGCGCGGCAACAGGGACAGACGGGATGATCGATGAACCACAGAGGAAAAGGTATACCGCGAAACAGAGAGAGGCCCAACGGTATGCAGAGGCTTTGCATGGAACTCTGGCAGGGAATTCCACCGTACGGAAGATCCTTGCAATCCGGGAGCAGCTTGGGAACATATAATCTTGAAAAAAAGAAAAGACAGTTGTATGATTGAGGAAATAAGTCTGAAGTCATATCCTCATGGGATTAGTCTTTTTCATATCAACTGACAATTCGTTTACTTCATCCCAAAAGAGAGAGGGGTTGACAAAATTGGCTCTTCTATTATAATTTCAATGTAAGCAAAGGCGCTTCGGTCCTGCCCGAAGTGTCTTTTTTTATGTGATCAGAAAAAGGAGGATATATATGGCGGATTTAAAGGAAGCCTGCGGCGTATTTGGAATTTACGATCTTGACGGAGGAAATGTAGTTCCCTCTGTGTATTACGGCCTGACTGCTCTGCAGCATCGCGGGCAGGAATCCTGCGGACTGGCTGTGTCAAATACAAGCGGGGAGATCGGAAATATACAGTTTCATAAAGACCTGGGACTGGTCAGTGAAGTTTTCAGGAAGGATACTCTGGAAAAAATGTCCGGCGACATTGGTATCGGCCATGTCCGTTATTCTACCACCGGAGCGTCTGTAGCGGAGAACGCCCAGCCTCTGGTTCTGTCTTATATCAAGGGAACTCTGGCTTTGGCTCATAATGGCAACCTGGTCAATACCCGGGAACTGAAGTGGGAGCTGATCCAGAACGGAGCGATTTTTCATACGACAACAGATTCAGAAGTGATCGCTTTTCACATTGCGCGGGAGCGCGTCCATTCAAAATCTGTGGAAGAAGCTATTTTGAAAACAGCCAGAAAGCTGAGAGGCGCCTACGGTCTGGTCGTCATGAGCCCCAGGAAGCTGATCGGTGTGCGCGATCCCTTCGGGTTAAAACCTCTCTGCCTCGGCAGGAGAGGAAACGCTTATGTACTGGCTTCAGAAAGCTGCGCCCTTACTTCGGTTGGCGCGGAGTTCATCCGGGATGTGGAGCCTGGAGAAATGGTGACGATTTCCAGAAATGGAGTGGAATCCAACAAGGAGCTGAGCACAGAAAAACATGCACACTGTGTTTTTGAATATATTTATTTTGCCCGTCTGGACAGTGTCCTGGACGGAGTGGGCATCTATGACGCCAGGATCAGAGGCGGCAGGTCTCTGGCAAAATCCTATCCGGTAGAGGCGGATCTGGTAACGGGAGTTCCGGAGTCCGGTATTCCGGCGGCAAAGGGTTTTTCCGAAGCCTCGGGTATTCCTTTCGGTCTTGCCTTTTATAAAAACAGCTATATCGGAAGAACCTTTATCAAACCTACCCAGAAGGAACGGGAATCCAGCGTTCATATGAAACTCAGTGTTCTGGATTCTGTGGTAAAGGGGAAACGTATCGTTCTGGTAGACGATTCTATTGTAAGGGGGACTACCATTGCGAATCTGATCCATATGCTGAAGAAGGCCGGAGCCCTGGAAGTACATGTAAGGATCTGTTCACCGCCTTTTCTGTATCCCTGCTATTTCGGGACAGACGTGCCGTCCAACGACCAGCTGATCGCTTCCAGCCATACAACGGAGGAGATCCGGCAGATGATCGGCGCCGATTCTCTTGGATATATGAAAATAGATTACCTGGAAGGGATGGCGGGAGGACTGCCTTTGTGCAAGGCATGTTTTGACGGAAAATATCCCATGGATGTAGAGTAAAATTGGAGAAATTTTATATTTACAAATGAAAAAAAATAGGTTATAGTATTGGACATATTGAAAATCATGCTGAACTGACAAAGGCGTCAGAAACCCGGAGAAGGGATTTTTCCGGATTTCTGACGCCTCTTTTGCTTTTGTAAGAAAAGTCAGGCCGGCAGGATATAGAGTTTTCTGTAAGTACAATGTTACATGGAGGAGGAAATCGGTAATGGCAGTAAAGTATGTTTTTGTGACAGGAGGAGTGGTATCCGGTTTGGGAAAAGGAATCACGGCGGCCTCCCTGGGAAGACTTCTGAAGGCCAGAGGCTATCAGGTGACCATGCAGAAATTTGATCCCTATATAAACATTGACCCGGGGACCATGAATCCCATACAGCACGGCGAGGTCTTCGTAACAGACGACGGAACGGAGACAGACCTGGATCTGGGACATTATGAACGTTTTATTGATGAAAGCCTGGACAAAAATTCCAATGTGACAACCGGAAAAATTTACTGGTCCGTTCTTCAGAAAGAGCGCCACGGAGATTTCGGGGGAGGAACCGTTCAGGTGATCCCTCATATCACAAATGAGATCAAAAGCCGGTTTTACCGGGCAAAATCTCCGGATGAAGAGAGAATCGCCATTATTGAGGTAGGAGGAACAGTAGGAGATATAGAAAGCCAGCCCTTTCTGGAGGCGATCCGGCAGTTTCAGCACGAAGTAGGACAGGACAACGCGGCGCTGATCCATGTGACGCTGATCCCGTATCTGAAGGCGTCCGGGGAAATGAAAACAAAGCCTACCCAGGCCAGTGTAAAAGAACTGCAGGGAATGGGAATCCAGCCGAATGTGCTGGTATGCAGGAGCGAATATCCGCTGACCGAGGAGATCAGAGAAAAGATCGCTCTTTTCTGTAATGTTCCGGTTACCCACGTTCTTCAGAACCTGGATGTGGAGTATCTTTACGAGGCTCCTCTTGCCATGGAGAGGGAAAAGCTGGCGGATGTGGTTCTGGAAACCCTTCGCCTGGAAAACAGAAAACCGGATCTTACGGACTGGCAGGAAATGGTAAAGAACCTGAGAAACCCGGAAGGCTCTGTAAATATTGCCATGGTAGGGAAATACACACAGCTTCACGATGCTTATTTAAGCGTGGTGGAGGCATTGAAACACGGAGGAATCTCCTGCAGGGCAAAAGTGGAGATCACCTGGGTGGACTCCGAGGAGCTGAACGAGAAAAACCTGGATCAGGTCCTTCACGCGGTGGACGGAATTCTTGTTCCGGGCGGCTTCGGCAACAGGGGAACAGAAGGGATGATCCTGGCTGCCCAGTATGCCAGAACACATAAGATCCCTTACCTTGGAATCTGTCTGGGAATGCAGATGGCGATCGTGGAATTCGCCCGCCATGTGCTGGGATATGAGGACGCCAACAGTATAGAACTGGATCCGTCCACAAAGCATCCGGTGATCGCATTGATGCCGGATCAGGAAAGTGTAGAGGATCTGGGAGGAACACTGAGACTGGGAAGCTATCCTTGTGTTCTTGCGGACGGTTCCAGAGCATATGGGCTTTTCGGGAAAAAAGAGATCCAGGAACGGCACAGACACCGCTATGAAGTGAATAACGCCTTTCGGGAAGAACTTTCTCAGAAGGGCATGAATATAGCGGGAACATCTCCGGACGGGCACATTGTGGAGATGATCGAGATCAAGGATCACCCGTTTTTTGAAGGAACCCAGGGACATCCGGAATTTAAGTCACGGCCTAACCATGCGCACCCGCTGTTTCGGGGATTTGTAGGCGCTGCCGTGGCATATCGGAGAGAAAGAGCAGGAGAGAAAGGATGAAAAGGATGAAAGAAGCGAGGAGAGAAGTCCAGGGGCTTTACCGTCCCGAGTTTGAACATGATAACTGCGGCATCGGAGCAGTTGTAAATATAAAAGGAAAAAAGACTCATGATACAGTGGCAAACGCGCTGAAGATCGTAGAACGTTTGGAGCACAGAGCCGGAAAGGATGCGGAAGGAAAAACAGGAGACGGAGTGGGTATCCTTCTTCAGATTTCCCATAAATTCTTCAAAAAAGCCTGCAAAAAAGAAGGATTTGATATCGGCCAGGAAAGAGAATACGGAATCGCCCAGTTCTTCTTTCCCCAGCACGAGATAAGAAGGGCGCAGGCGAAAAAAATGTTTGAGATCATCATCCAGAAGGAAGGGCTGAAGCTTCTGGGATGGAGAACAGTTCCTGTGATCCCGGAAGTACTGGGACATAAGGCAAGAGAATGTATGCCTTATATTATGCAGGCCTTTATCGAAAAGCCCCAGGACGTGGAAAAGGGAATTGAGTTTGACCGCCGCCTGTATATTGCCCGCCGCGAATTTGAGCAGAGCAACGACAATACCTATGTGGTATCTATGAGCAGCAGGACCATAGTCTATAAAGGTATGTTTCTGGTAGGACAGCTCCGTACTTTCTTTGAGGATCTTCAGAACCCGGATTATGAATCCGCCATTGCCATGGTACACTCCCGGTTCAGCACCAATACAAATCCAAGCTGGGAGAGAGCTCATCCCAATCGTTTTATTGTTCACAACGGCGAGATCAATACGATCCGGGGAAATGCGGATAAAATGCTGGCAAGGGAAGAAAATATGGAATCTCCTTATCTGAAGGGGCAGCTTCATAAGGTCCTTCCTGTGGTCAACCGGAACGGTTCCGACTCCGCAATGCTTGACAACACCCTGGAATTTCTTGTGATGAGCGGAATGGATCTGCCGCTGGCCGTAATGATCACCATTCCTGAGCCATGGGCCAACAACGATACGATTTCCCAGGAAAAAAGAGATTTTTACCAGTATTACGCTACAATGATGGAACCCTGGGACGGACCGGCGTCTATTCTGTTTTCCGACGGAGACGTAATGGGAGCGGTTCTGGACAGAAACGGTCTTCGTCCTTCCAGATACTACATCACTTCTGACGGCTATGTGATCCTTTCCTCAGAAGTAGGAGTGCTGCCGGTACCGGAAGAAAAAATCATTCTGAAGGAACGCCTCCATCCGGGAAAAATGCTTCTGGTGGATACAGTACAGGGAAAAGTGATCGACGATAACGAACTGAAAGAAAAATACGCCCGGATGCAGCCCTATGGAGAATGGCTGAACAGCAACCTTGTATGCCTGAAAGACATCAAGATCCCGAATATCCGTATGGAGGAATATACGGAGGAGCAGAGAGCCCGTCTGCAGAAAGCATTCGGCTATACCTACGAGCAGTACCGCACATCTATCCGCAACATGGCCTTAAATGGAAGCGAAAGCATAGGAGCCATGGGAGTAGATACGCCTTTGGCGGTTCTTTCTCATCAGCATCGTCCTTTGTTCGATTATTTTAAGCAGCTTTTCGCTCAGGTAACAAATCCTCCTATTGATTCCATTCGTGAGGAAATCGTTACCTCCACAAGCGTTTATGCCGGAAAGGACGGAAACCTTCTGGTACAGAAGCCGGAGAACTGCCAGGTTTTGAAGATCGTACATCCGATTCTTACAAATACGGATATGCTGAAGATTAAAAATATGAAGCTGGAAGGTTTCCAGGTAGCGGTGGTTTCCACCCTGTATTATAAGAGTACAAAACTGGAAAGAGCCATTGACCGTCTTTTTGTAGAGGTGGACAAGGCTTTCCGGGAAGGCGCGAATATTCTGGTCCTCTCTGACAGAGGGGTTGACGAGAACCATATGCCTATTCCGTCCCTGCTGGCTGTGTCAGCAGTTCACCAGCATCTTGTAAAAACAAAGAAAAGCACTTCTCTTGCCATTATCCTGGAATCCGGAGAACCCAGGGAAGTCCATCATTTCGCAACACTTCTGGGATACGGAGCCAGCGCGGTGAACCCGTATCTTGCCCTGGAGACGATACGGGAGCTGATCGATAACCATATGCTGGACAAGGATTACTATGCGGCTGTGGAGGACTATAACCATGCGGTCTTAAGCGGAATTATAAAGATCGCTTCCAAGATGGGAATTTCTACGATCCAGTCTTATCAGGGATCGCAGATCTTTGAAGCCATCGGTATTTCCCAGGACGTGATCGACAAATATTTCACAGGCACAGTCAGCCGCGTGGGAGGGATCACCCTGGAAGATATTGAGGATAATGTGGAAAGACTCCATTCCGAGGCCTTCGATCCGCTGGGCCTGGCAACGGATCTTACTCTGGACAGCGTGGGCGCTCACAAGATGAGAAGTCAGGGAGAAGAACATAGATACAATCCCCAGACCATCCATCTTCTTCAGGAATCCACAAAGCAGGGAAGCTATGAAATGTTTAAAGAATACACCCGTCTTGTGGATGAAGAGAGCAGAGGAAGCCTGAGAGGGCTTATGGATTTTCGCTATGCAAAAACCCCGGTTCCGCTGGAAGAGGTAGAAAGCGTAGATGAGATCGTAAAAAGATTTAAAACAGGAGCCATGTCCTACGGTTCCATTTCTCAGGAAGCCCATGAGACTCTGGCTATTGCCATGAATCATCTTCACGGGAAGTCAAATACAGGAGAAGGCGGGGAAAGCGATGAAAGAATCGACTCCGCCGGAACAGAAAACGACCGCTGCTCCGCAATCAAACAGGTAGCCAGCGGACGATTCGGAGTGACCAGCCGTTATCTGGTGTCTGCAAGAGAGATCCAGATCAAGATGGCTCAGGGAGCAAAGCCCGGTGAAGGAGGACATCTTCCGGCGAAAAAAGTATATCCCTGGATTGCAAAAACCCGTCATTCTACTCCGGGAGTCAGCCTGATCTCCCCGCCGCCTCATCATGATATCTATTCTATCGAGGACCTGGCCCAGCTTATTTACGATCTGAAGAACGCCAATAAGTATGCGGATATTTCTGTGAAGCTGGTTTCCGAAGCAGGGGTGGGAACAGTTGCGGCAGGCGTTGCCAAGGCCGGCGCCCAGACAGTTCTGATCTCCGGCTATGACGGAGGTACAGGAGCCGCGCCGAGAAGTTCGATCCATAATGCGGGGCTTCCCTGGGAGCTGGGGCTTTCCGAAACCCACCAGACGCTTCTGATGAACGGACTGAGAAACCGTGTCCGCATTGAGACAGACGGAAAGCTGATGAGCGGACGGGATGTGGCCATTGCGGCGCTTCTCGGCGCCGAGGAATTCGGATTCGCTACAGCGCCCCTTGTAACTATGGGATGCGTGATGATGCGTGTCTGCAATCTGGATACCTGTCCGGTGGGCGTGGCTACCCAGAATCCGGAACTCAGGAAACGTTTCCGCGGAAAACCGGAGTATGTGGAGAACTTTATGAGATTTATCGCCCAGGAACTGAGAGAATATATGTCGAAGCTGGGAGTGCGCACAGTAGACGAGATGGTAGGGCGCACCGATCTTCTGAAAGCTTCCGACAGAGAAGAGCCTCATAGAGGAAAAGTGGATCTCAGCGCGATCCTGAATAATCCTTATGCCGGAAAAGGACAGAAAGTGACTTTTGATCCCAAGGCGGAATATCATTTCGGCCTGGAAAAGACTCTGGATGAAAAGCTTCTTCTGAAGAAATGCGAGAAAGCTATTTCCAGAGGAGAGCATGTGGAAATCAGTGTGGACGTAACGAACACAGACAGAACCTTTGGAACGATCCTGGGCGCGGAAATCACACGGAAAACAAAAACCGGCCTTCCGGAAGACACCATTGTTGTAAACTGTAAAGGAGCAGGCGGACAGAGCTTCGGCGCTTTTATCCCCAAAGGGCTTACTCTGAAGCTGACAGGCGACAGCAACGATTACTTCGGCAAGGGACTTTCCGGAGGAAAGCTGATCGTGCGTGTTCCGGAAAAAGCCCGGTTTAAGGCGGAAGACAATATTATCGTCGGAAACGTGGCGCTTTACGGCGCTACCAGCGGAACCGCTTTTATCAACGGCGTGGCGGGAGAACGGTTTGCAGTCCGCAATTCCGGAGCAAACGCGGTTGTGGAAGGCGTTGGTGAGCATGGCTGTGAATACATGACCGGAGGACGGGTGGTCGTCCTTGGAAAAACAGGCAAAAACTTTGCCGCCGGCATGAGCGGCGGAATCGCCTATGTACTGGATCTCCACAACAATCTGTATAAAAACCTGAATAAAGCGATGATCTCCATTGAAAAAGTGGAAAATAAATATGACAGGAAAGAACTGAAGGATCTCATCGAAGCTCATGTAGAGGCAACCGGCTCCAGCCTGGGCAAAGAGATACTGGATGATTTTGAAAATTATCTGCCGCATTTTAAGAAACTGATCCCCTACGAATATAAAAGAATGCTTACCTTAAGTGCCAAGCTGGAGGAAAAGGGCCTGACGACTCAGCAGGCGCAGATGGAAGCCTTTTATGAGAGCATTGGAGCAAAACAGTAAGGAGGAAGACAGGAATGGGAAAACCAACAGGATTTTTAGAATATAAAAGAGAAACTGCGAAAGTGCTTGCTCCCAAGGTCAGGATCGCTGATTTTCATGAATTCCGGACTCCAATGAGCAGGGAGAAACAAAGACTTCAGGGGGCGCGCTGCATGGCCTGCGGCGTTCCCTTCTGCCAGTCAGGCATGATGATCGGAGGAATGGCTTCCGGGTGCCCTCTTCACAATCTGGTGCCGGAAACAAACGATCTTGTATATACGGGAAACTGGAAACAGGCGTATCTCCGGCTGAGCAAAACCCACAGCTTTCCGGAATTTACCAGCAGGGTCTGCCCGGCTCTCTGCGAAGCCGCCTGTACCTGCAATCTGAACGGCGAGCCTGTGGCTACGAAGGACAATGAGCGGGCGATTATTGAGACAGCCTTTGAAGAAGGCTGGGTGCAGCCCCAGAAGCCAAAGGTGCGTACAGGAAAAAAGATTGCGGTGATCGGGAGCGGACCTTCCGGACTGGCTGCGGCCCAGCAGTTAAACCGCAGAGGGCACAGCGTGACAGTGTATGAAAGAAGCGACCGTCCCGGCGGGCTTCTCCGCTACGGCATTCCGAATATGAAACTGGAAAAATCAGTTATTGACAGAAGAATAAATCTCATGGAGGAAGAGGGCGTACAGTTTGTCCTCAATACAAATGTAGGGAAAGATATCACGGCGGAGGAGCTTCTGAAAAAATATGACAGAGTGCTTCTTGCCTGCGGCGCTTCCAATCCCAGAGACATTCAGGTGCCGGGAAGAGAGGCGAAAGGAATTTATTTCGCGGTAGACTTTCTTGGAAAGGTGACAAAAACTCTTCTGGACAGTAATTTTGAAAAGGTTCCCTATGAGATGGCAAAGGATAAGAATGTCGTTGTCATCGGAGGCGGAGACACAGGAAACGACTGTGTGGGAACAGCAATCCGCCTGGGAGCAAAATCTGTCACCCAGCTTGAGATGATGCCCAAGCCTCCGGTACAGAGAACAGAAAGTAATCCCTGGCCCCAGTGGCCGAGAGTGCTGAAAACGGACTACGGCCAGGAGGAAGCCATTGCTGTTTTCGGCCATGATCCCAGAGTATACCAGACTACAGTAAAGGAATTTCTTGCGGATAAAAAAGGAAATGTGTGCAAAGCTAAGCTTATAAAACTGAAAAGCCAGAAGGACGAAAAAACCGGACGTATGGCAATGGTGCCTGTGGAAGGAAGCGAGGAAGTGATCCCGGCGGATCTTGTGCTGATCGCGGCAGGATTTCTGGGAAGCCAGAAGTATGTGACAGACGCTTTTAAGGTGGCGGTAAACGCCAGAACAAACGTGGACACAAAGCCGGAGGGATACGAGACTTCCGTACCCCGGGTATTTGCCGCGGGAGACATGAGAAGAGGCCAGTCTCTGGTAGTATGGGCGATCCGGGAGGGAAGAGAAGCCGCCAGAGCGGTGGACGAATCCCTGATGGGATATACAAACCTGTAGCGGCAGGCGGACCGGTATGTTTTTCACGGAAGCGCGGGAGGAACGGCTGGCCGCTGCGGAAAATATCGCCGAAAAGTTTATTGACAAAGAGAAAAACGGTTGCTATAATACCTGCATGAACAAGGGCGTTCTTCTGACGGGTTCTGTCAGAAGTGCGCCTTTTTCTTTTGGAAAATTAAGGAGAGAATGACATGGGGAATTATACCAGAGAAGAAATCTTACAGATGGCTGAAGAGGAAGACGTAGAGTTTGTCCGGCTTCAGTTTACCGATATGTTCGGTGTGATCAAAAATATTGCGGTAACATCCAGAGAGCTTCCGAGAGCTCTGGACAACAGATGTACGGTGGACTGGACGCTGATTGCCGGAGAGGCCGGGGAGGATGAAACAGATCTCTATCTTCATCCGGATCCGGATACCTTTACGATCCTTCCCTGGAGACCTCAGCAGGGAAAAGTAGCGCGTATGATCTGCGACCTGTTTTGTCCTGACGGAACGCCTTATAAAAACAGTTCCCGCTATATTCTGGAGCAGACTGCGGAAAAAGCGGAAAAAGAAGGATATACCTGCTGCATTGATCCGGAATGTGAATTTTTCCTGTTCCATACAGATGACAACGGGATTCCCACAACCGTCACTCATGAGCAGGCCGGGTATCTGGATGTAAGTCCGCTGGATCTGGGAGAAAACGCAAGGCGGGACATGGTCCTTACTCTTGAGGATATGGGGATGGAGGTGGAGTCCTCCCATCATGAGAAGGCTCCGGCTCAGCATGAGATAGATTTCCGTTACGGAGAGATCCGCAGGATCGCGGATTATATCATGACCTTCCGGATGGCGGTGCGCACAGTGGCAAAACGTCACGGGCTCCACGCCACTTTTATGCCAAAGCCCAGATCAGAGACAGCAGGCTCCGGAATGCATCTTCATTTTTCATTGTTCCGGCAGGGAAAAAATATTTTTGACAAAACAGATGAGCCAGGCAGACTCAGCGACGAGGCATATTATTTCGTAGGCGGTCTTCTTGCCCACAGCAGGGAAATGGCGCTGATCACCAATCCTTTGGTAAATTCCTACAAACGTCTTGTTCCCGGCTACGGCGCTCCTACTGAGCTTACCTGGACGGAAAACAACCAGAATTCTCTGGTAAGGATACCTGTAGGAAGAGGAGAGGAAACCAGGATCGAACTGAGAAGTCCGGACTCGGCGGCAAATCCCTATCTCGTCCTGGCCGTGTGTCTTGCGGCAGGCCTGGACGGGATCAAAAACAAGATAGCGCCGGTAAAATCGGCAAACTGCGGCGCGGAAAACCTGCCGGCGGAGAATCTTCCGGAAACTCTGAAAGAGGCCATAGATCTATTTGAGGGAAGCAGTTGGATCCGGGAGGTCCTGGGAGAAGATTTCTGCCGTCAATACGCATCGGCGAAGAAAAAAGAATGGCTGAGATACACCAGGCAGGTAACGGACTGGGAGGTTGAAGAATACTTGTACCGTCTGTAAAAGCCGGGACAAAAGACAGCCGGGAGAGAAACAAGGGGAAAGAGGAGAACGGTCTTTATGAGCAGCATTGTCATCGCATTACCGAAAATTGAAGACGCAAAGAAAATCCGCACGATTCTGGAAAGACACGGATTTTCGGTGGCTTCTGTCTGCTCTGCCGCCTCCAATGCCCTGGCAAGCGCTTCCGAGCTGGAAAGCGGAGTACTGATCTGCGGATACCGGCTGCCGGATATGAACTATCTGGATCTTTCCGAGTGTCTGCCGGGAGGATTTGAAATGCTTCTTCTGGCGTCAGAGCGGGTGATCTGCGAGGTGCCGGATTCTATTCTTTCTCTTCAGATGCCTCTGAAGACAAGCGATCTGATCAATACGGTCCATATGATCCTGTCCAAGCAGGAGCGGCGGAGAAAGAAGGAAAAAAAGAGGCCGAAGCCCCGGAGCTGGAAGGAGCAGAATTATATTTCAAACGCGAAAATGATCCTGATGCAGAGAAACCATCTCAGCGAGGAGGAGGCGTACCGCTATATCCAGAAAAGCAGCATGGACTCCGGGACGAATATGGTGGAAACAGCCCAGATGATCCTGATGCTGTTTTTTGAAGAGTAAAGAAAGAACAAACATATATATGCAACTATAAAAAGCCAAACAACATAATATGGAGGATAAGAAATGGAATTTTTGGACGGAAGATGGGAGAAAAAGGTAAATACATGGGAAGAGCTTCTGGGAAATTCCCTGCTGAATCAGGAAGCTGTTCTGGAGGGAGCCGTTCACAGTATCCGAAATATGGGTGATGTGGCTTTTCTTATTTTAAGGAGAAGAGAGGGACTCTTTCAGACAGTTTATGAAAGCGGAAAAGTAAATCTGCCGCTCCATGATCTGAAAGAAGGGATGACGCTGCGGGTAAAAGGCTGCCTGCAAAGCGAAGAACGGGCGCCTCACGGAAGAGAACTTCATATCCGGGAGATCACGGTGCTTTCCTGTCCGGCGGAGCCTCTTCCTCTGGCGATAGATAAATGGAAGCTGGATACCTCCCTGGAAGCAAAACTGAATTTCAGACCCATTGCCCTCAGAAATATCCGGGAACGATCCAAATTCAAGATCCAGGAAGGAATTGTGCGGGCGTTCCGGGATTATCTGTACAGTCAGGGTTTTACAGAAATACACACGCCGAAGATCGGCGCGAGAGGAGCAGAAGGGGGAGCCAACCTTTTCAAATTCAGCTACTTTCACAAACCGGCTGTCCTGGCCCAGAGTCCGCAGTTTTATAAACAGATGATGGTAGGCGTTTTTGACAGAGTATTTGAGACGGGACCTGTTTTCCGGGCGGAAAAACATAATACAAAGCGCCATCTGAATGAATATACCAGCCTTGATTTCGAGATGGGATATATTGACAGCTTTGAAGAGATCATGGCTATGGAAACAGGATTCCTGCAGTATGCGGCGGCCCTTCTGAAAAAAGAATACGCGAAAGAACTGTCGGTTTTAAAAATAGAGCTTCCGGAAACGGACAGGATACCGGCTGTACGTTTTGACAGGGCAAAAGAACTTGTATCTAAGAAATACAACAGAAAGATACGCAATCCTTATGATCTGGAGCCGGAAGAAGAAGCGTTGATCGGACGGTACTTCAAGGAAGAGTATGATGCGGATTTTGTTTTTGTTACTCACTACCCGTCGAAAAAGCGTCCTTTTTACGCCATGGACGATCCAGAGGACAACCGATTTACACTGAGCTTTGACCTTCTGTTCCATGGCCTTGAGGTGACGACAGGAGGGCAGAGGATCCATGACTATGCCATGCTGAAAGAAAAGATCGCCGCAAGAGGAATGGAAGAAGAGGGAATGGAGCAGTATCTGGATACCTTCAAACATGGAATGCCTCCCCACGGCGGTCTTGGGATCGGTCTTGAGAGGCTTACCATGCAGCTTTTGGGAGAAGACAACGTAAGGGAGGCATGCCTGTTCCCGAGAGATATGAACCGGCTGGAGCCCTGAAACCGAAAGAATAGGGAAATGCCTGAAATGTGTTTGAAATAAGAATATGGGAGGACATAAAATGGCCAAGCCTATTGATGATGAAACGCTGGATAATGTATGTATCCTGGCCAAGCTTTCTCTGAATGAAGAAACCAGGGAGAAGGCCAGAGAGGATATGCAGAAAATGCTGGATTATGTGGAAAAGCTCAATGAGCTGGACACAGAGGGAACCGAACCTCTGACCCATCTTTTCGGGGATGAGAACGTATTCCGGGAAGATGTGGTGACAAACGGCGACAGAAGGGAAGAAATGCTTGCCAACGCGCCGAAGATGAAAGAGGGACAGTATCAGGTTCCGAAGACGATTGGATAAATGTGTGTGGAATAAATCAGAAAGTGCAGAGAGACAGTAAAATGGATTTGGAAAAAATGACTGCCCTTGAACTGGCAGAGAAGATCAAGCAGCGTCAGATCAGTGTGCTGGACGGTGTAAAGACAGTATTTGCAGCGATTGAAAAAAAGGAAAACCGGATACACGCTTATCTTGACATTTATAAAAAAGAGGCTTATGCGAGAGCCAGACAGGTGGAAAAAGGCATTGCGGAGGGAATTTACACAGGGCCTCTGGCAGGAGTTCCTATAGCGGTAAAGGATAATATCTGCGTAAAAGGGAAAAAAACCACCTGTGCTTCCAGAATGCTGGAAAATTTTGTGCCGTCCTATCAGGCGGAGGCGGTCAGCCGTCTGGAACAGGCGGGAATGATAGTGATCGGAAAAACAAATATGGATGAGTTCGCCATGGGAAGCACCACGGAAACCTCCGCTTACGGAGTCACCAGAAATCCCTGGAACACAGATCATGTTCCGGGAGGATCTTCCGGCGGTTCCTGCGCGGCTGTGGCGGCAGGAGAAGCATATCTGGCGCTTGGGTCGGATACCGGCGGCTCCATACGGCAGCCCAGTTCGTTCTGCGGCGTGACAGGAGTAAAGCCTACCTACGGAACCGTATCCCGCTACGGCCTGGTCGCATACGCTTCTTCCCTGGACCAGATCGGCCCTATAGGGAAGAATACGGCGGACTGTGCCGCTCTTCTGGAGGTGATCGCAGGCCGCGATCCGAAAGACAGTACGTCCCTTGACCGGAAGGATCTTGATTTTTCCGGCGCTATGGATCAGAAAATCACAGGTATGAAATTCGGCATACCAAAAGAGTATCTTGCCAAAGGTCTTGACGGAGAAGTAAAGAACAGCTTTATGGAGGCCCTGAAGATTCTTACCGGACAGGGCGCAATCGTGGAGTTCTTCTCTGTCAGCACAATGGAATATATGATCCCTGCTTACTATATTATCGCCAGCGCGGAAGCCAGCTCCAATCTGGAGCGGTTCGACGGAGTGAAATACGGCTATCGGGCGGCGGATTATGAGGGGCTTCACGATATGTATTACAAGACAAGAACAGAGGGCTTCGGGGAAGAGGTAAAGCGCAGGATCATGCTGGGATCTTTTGTGCTGAGCTCCGGGTATTACGACGCCTATTATCTGAAGGCCCTCCGTGCCAAAGCGCTGATCCGGCAGGAATTTGACCGTGCTTTTGAAAAGTACGATGTGATCCTGGCTCCGGCGGCTCCCCATACCGCCCCCAGAATAGGGGAAAGCCTGAAGGATCCGCTTGCCATGTATCTGGGGGATATCTATACGGTGGCGGTAAATCTCTGCGGTCTTCCGGCTATTTCCGTTCCCTGCGGAGTGGACAGCAAAGGTCTTCCCATAGGAATACAGATGATCGGAAACCGTTTTGAGGAAAAAAAGATTTTCCGCAGCGCCGCAGCTTTTGAGAGAGGAGGCCGGGACTGATGAGACAGTATGAAACAGTGATTGGCCTGGAGGTTCATGTAGAGCTTGCCACAAAGACAAAAATTTTCTGCGGATGCTCCACAGAATTCGGCGGCGCGCCCAATACCCACACCTGTCCGGTGTGTACGGGAATGCCTGGTTCCCTTCCTGTTCTGAACCGACAGGTGGTGGAATTCGCCCTGAAAGCCGGAATCGCGGCGAACTGCAAGATCCATCAGATGTGCAAATTTGACAGGAAAAATTATTTTTATCCGGATAATCCCCAGAACTATCAGATATCTCAGCTCTACCTGCCGATCTGCTACGACGGCTGGGTGGAAATTGAAACGTCCTCCGGAAAAAAGAAAATCCGTATCCATGAAATGCATATGGAGGAGGACGCCGGAAAGCTGATCCATGACGAATGGGAGGACTGTTCCCTTGTGGACTATAACCGGAGCGGAGTTCCCCTTATCGAAATCGTATCAGAGCCGGATATGAGAAGCTCCGAGGAAGTGATCGCCTATCTGGAGAAACTGCGCTTTATGATGCAGTATCTGGGCGTTTCAGACTGTAAGCTCCAGGAGGGCTCCATGCGTGCGGACGTGAATCTTTCTGTCAGAGAGGCGGGAAGCGAAACATTCGGTACAAGAACGGAGATGAAAAACCTGAACTCCTTTAAAGCGATCGCCCGGGCGATCGAGGGCGAACGGGAACGTCAGATCGAACTTCTGGAAGCCGGAAAAAAAGTGATCCAGGAAACAAGGAGATGGGATGACAACAAAGAATCTTCCCATGCCATGCGCTCCAAAGAGGACGCGAAAGATTACCGCTATTTCCCGGATCCGGATCTGCCGCCTGTCCATATCTCCGATCAGTGGATCGCGAGACTGAAAGAAAGCCAGCCGGAGCTTCGGGAAGAAAAAATGCTCCGTTATCAGAAGGAATACGGATTATCCGAATATGATTCGGGGATACTGACAGAGACAAGACATCTTGCGGAGCTTTTTGAGGAGACGGCTGTTCTCTGCGGAAGTCCGAAGAAAGCCGCCAACTGGTTTATGGGAGAAGTGCTGCGTCTGGCAAGGGAAAAGGGAAGAGAGCCGGAAAAGGTATCCTTTTCGCCGGAACATCTATCCAGCCTGATCGTTATGGTGGAGAAAAAGGAAGTCAGTCCCCAGAATGCAAAGAAAGTTTTTGAAAAAGTCTTTGACCAGGATATTGATCCTGTAGTATATATAGAAGAGAAGGGTCTGAAAATCGTGGAGGACACCGGACTTCTGGCCAGTACACTGGAAAGAATCCTGGAAGAAAATCCGGGACCTCTGAACGAACTTCTCGGCGGAAAGGAAAAAGTGTTCGGCTTCTTTGTCGGTAAAATGATGAGAGAGCTGAAAGGAAAGGCAAGTCCTGACGCCGTAAGAGAGGCTCTGACGAAAGAAATAGAAAGCAGGCGAAAACAATATGGTGACAATTAACAGAAATTATCTGAAATTGCCGGGAAGCTATCTTTTTTCAACAATCGCGAAAAAAGTGGTGGACTATCAGGCAGCGCATCCGGAGGAAAAGATCGTGCGCCTGGGTATCGGAGATGTGACCCAGCCGCTGGCGCCGGCTATTATTGAGGCGCTTCATAAAGCGGTAGATGAAATGGCTCATGCGGAAACTTTTCACGGTTATGCGCCGGATCTGGGATATGAGTTTTTAAGATCAGCGATTGCAAAAAATGATTATCAGGACAGAGGATGCCAGATCAGCGCAGATGAGATTTTTGTTTCTGACGGGGCAAAGAGCGATTCCGGAAATATTCAGGAGATTTTCGGAACAGAGAATAAGGTGGCTGTCTGCGACCCGGTATATCCGGTGTATGTGGACACCAATGTAATGGCGGGCCGTACCGGGGAATACAACAAAGAACGGGAGAATTTCGACGGTGTGATCTATATGCCCTGTCTGGAAGAAAACGGATTTCTGCCGGAGCTGCCGAAGGAAACGCCGGATCTGATCTATCTGTGTTTCCCCAATAATCCAAGCGGAGCCGCTATTACGAAAGACAAGCTCCAGGAATGGGTGGATTATGCCAATAAAACGGGAGCTGTGATCATTTACGACGCGGCATACGAGGCATATATTACAGAAGAAGGAGTTCCTCACAGCATTTATGAGTGTGAAGGAGCCCGCACCTGCGCCATAGAGCTTCGCAGTTTTTCCAAAAACGCCGGATTTACCGGAGTCCGTCTCGGCTTTGCTGTAGTCCCCAGGGAACTGAAAAGGGAAGGCGTTTCTCTTCATGACCTTTGGGCGAGACGTCACGGTACAAAATTCAACGGGGCTCCATATATTGTCCAGAGGGCAGGGGAGGCTGTCTATTCTCCGGAAGGAAAGGCGCAGCTTAAGGAACAGGTGGCATACTATATGCGCAACGCCCATTATATATACAACGGACTGAAAGACGCGGGATATTCCGTATCCGGCGGCGTCAATGCTCCGTATATCTGGCTGAAGACACCAAAGAGCATGACGTCGTGGGAATTTTTTGACTACCTGCTGGAAACTGCTCATGTAGTAGGAACTCCCGGCTCCGGTTTCGGTGCCCACGGCGAGGGATATTTCCGCCTGACAGCTTTCGGAACCTTTGAAAATACCCAGGAAGCGATCAAAAGGATCCAGGCTTTGTAAAATACCGCTTTGCAAAAAGAAAGATTTTTGAAAGGAACGGCGCGGCATTTGGCTGCGCCGTTCCTTTATCTGAAAGATTCTATTTGCCTTAGAGAAAAATATAACGTATAATAGACAGGAAGCCAAAAAGAAGCATTTTGGAGGAAAAATGGATAAAAAAGCAGTATTTTTTGACGCGGACGGAACGGTCTGTGATATAAAAAAAGGCGTGCCGGAAAGCGCTATCGAAGCGATCCGCCGCCTTGTAGACAATGGACATGAGGCGTGGCTCTGTACCGGACGCAGCCGGGCCTTTGTACCCTGGTACCTGGAGCAGATTCCCTTTACCGGGATGATCAGCGCCTGCGGCGCTACGATCGAGAAGAACGGCCAAAGGCTTTTCAATAAAGAAATGCCGGAAGAGGTGGCGGAAAAATCTGTAGAGATCCTGCGGAAGTACGGTCTTGTCCCGGTAATGGAGGGCGCGGACTTTATGTACTATGATATGGAAGAATATACTACGGAGGTAAACTGGTACCGGGATCTGATCACAGAGGCCCTGGGAAGCAAGTGGAGGCCGATCCGGGGAAATGAGAAGCAGATGCACATCAACAAGATCAGCGCGAAGATGCAGGAAGGCTGTGATGATGAAAAAGCCTGCCGGGAGCTGTCTGAATATTATGATGTTATCCGCCATGAAAATAATTCTTTTGTGGGAACGACCATAGAATTTGTGCCAAAGGGATACAATAAGGCTGTGGGAATCGCCGCGGTATGCAGGATTTTTAATATTCCATGGGAAAATACAGTGGTGTTCGGGGACAGCAACAACGATCTTTCCATGTTTGAATATGCGGCTGTCAAAGTGGCTATGGGAAACGCTTCAAAAGCGATCATAGAACTGGCGGATCATATAACGGCGGATATGTTCCACGACGGGATCAAAAAAGGACTGGAGGCACTGAAACTGATCTGACATCGGGCTTTTGAAGAAAAGCCTGTACAGGAGAGAAACAATAAAAGAAAGAGAGGGACGATTATGAAAACACTGGAACTGAGAGACGGATTCTACTGGGCTGGTATTGTGGACGACAATCTTCGTGTGTTTGACATCATCATGTACACGGAATTCGGCACGACCTATAATTCCTATGTATGGAAAGCTGGCGGAAAGACCGTACTGTTTGAGACCGCCAAGGAAAAATTCTTTGACGAATATCTGGACAAGCTGAAAGAGATCATAGACGTGACGAAAATCGATTATCTGATCGTAGATCATACGGAGCCGGATCATGCGGGAAGTATTGAAAAGCTTCTGGAATACAGCCCTCAGATGAAGATTGTGGCTACAGGCTGCGCCATCGGCTTTCTGAAAGAGATCGTCAACGGAGATTTTACTTCCATTGCCGTAAAAGACAATCAGACAATGGAAATCGGCGGAAAGACTCTGCGGTTCCTGGTAGTGCCGAATCTTCACTGGCCGGATACTATGTATACCTATATCGAGGAGGAACAGATCCTTGTGACCTGCGATTCCTTTGGTTCTCATTACGGCTTTCATGATGTTCTGGCCAGCAAGGTTACAGACCATGAGGGATATATGCGGGCTACGAAATATTATTTCGACTGTATCATAGGGCCATTTAAGCCATATATGCTGAAGGCCCTTGCCAGAGTAAGAGAACTGGACGTTTCCATGATCTGTCCCGGACATGGACCGGTGATCGATGAAAAGATCGACTTTATGTATAACACCTATGAGGAATGGTGTACGGTAGTCAATCCAAATAAGAAAAAAACGGTGATCATTCCATATGTAAGCGCCTATGGATATACGAAACAGATCGCCCAGGAAATCCAGAGAGGAATCGAGGACAGCGGCGATATTGATGTCAGAAGCTACGACATGGTGGAGGCGGATCAGGCCAAAGTTCTGGAAGAACTGGGATTTGCGGACGGCATCCTGTTCGGTACGCCTACCATCGTGGGAGAGGCTCTGAAACCTATCTGGGATCTTACTACCGCCATCTTTGCGGGAACCCACGGCGGCAAGCTGGCCAGCGCTTTCGGAAGCTACGGATGGAGCGGAGAGGGCGTGCCCCATATTCTGGAAAGACTGAAACAGCTTCGTATGAAGGTGGTGGACGGCCTGAAGATCCGCTTCAAGCCTTCGGAAAATAATCTTCTGGACGCTTATGAATACGGCTATAATTTCGGATGCATCCTTCAGGAAAAAGAAAATCCAAAGAAAGCAAAGGGAGCCCGCACTCTGGTGAAATGTCTCGTATGTGGGGAAATTTTCGATTCTTCTCTGGAAATCTGTCCTGTTTGCGGCGTAGGAAAAGAAAACTTTGTTCCGGTAGATATGGAAGAGAGCAGCTTCCGCAATGATACGGAGAATTTCTATGTGATCATAGGAAACGGAGCGGCAGGCTTAAGCGCGGCGAAGGCGATCAGAGAAAGAGACCTGACAGGCTCTATTATCATGATCTCCAACGAGCCTTATGTTACTTATAACCGTCCGATGCTGACAAAATCCATGGTAGCGGAGCTGAACGCCGAACAGATCCAGGTAGAGCCGAAAGAATGGTATGAGGAAAACAATATACACCTGCTTCTGGATAAAGAAGTGACCGCAGTAAATACAGAAGAGAAGGAAGTGGAGCTTTCCGACGGAACGAAGCTGAAATATACAAAACTTGTTTATGCTCTTGGATCTGAGTGCTTTATTCCGCCTATTCCGGGAACAGATAAGCCGGAGGTGATCGCTATCCGCCGTATGTCCGATATTGAAAAGCTGGAATCCATACTGGACAGAGTAAACAATGTGGTAGTGATCGGAGGAGGAGTTCTTGGCCTTGAGGCAGCCTGGGAGATGAAAAAAGCAAAAAAACAGGTAGTGGTTCTGGAAGCGGCTCCGCAGATCATGGGACGCCAGCTGGACGCTTCCGCAAGTGAAATGCTGACTGCTGTCAGCCAGAGCTGCGGAATCGATATCCATGCGGGAGTGCAGATCGCGTCCATAGAAGGAGATACCTCTGTTTCTTCTGTAAAACTGGGTGACGGCAGAGAATTCCCGGCGGATCTGGTGATCGTTTCCGCCGGAGTGCGGGCAAATGCGGCGATTGCGCAGAATGCGGGACTTAAGATCAACAGAGGCGTAGTGGTAAATGAAGAAATGATGACAAGCTGCAGCGATATTTATGCCTGCGGAGACTGTGCGGAGTATGAGGGCGTCAATTATGCGATCTGGCCTCAGGCTCTGGAACAGGGCAAAGTGGCAGGCGCCAACGCGGCGGGAGATCATCTTACCTATACAACTGTTTCCGCCGGTCTTTCCTTCCATGGAATGAATACCGGGCTTTACGCCATCGGAGACAACGGCAAGAACCCGAATCTTATCTACCGTACCGTGGAATTTAAGGATATGGGACGTAAACAGTACGAAAAATATTACTTCCTGAATAATCGTCTCTGCGGAGCGATCCTCATCGGAGATACATCAAAAATGGCGGCCGTTACAGAGGCTGTCGAGCGGAAGAAAACATTTAAGGAAATGTTTCACGCATAAAGAAATCAGAAACAAAAAGGAGCTTTTGCAATATGGAAAGAACATGGTGGAAAGAAGCCGTAGTATATCAGATTTATCCAAGAAGTTTTAACGACAGCAACGGAGACGGGATCGGAGATCTCAACGGTATCACAGAGAAAATGGATTACCTGAAAAAACTGGGAATTGATGTAATATGGCTTTCTCCGGTTTATGAATCTCCCAATGACGACAATGGATATGACATCAGCAATTACCGCGGGATTATGAAGGATTTTGGTACCATGGAGGATTTCGACAGAATGCTGGCGGCGGCACATGAGAGAGGAATCCGCATTGTCATGGACCTTGTGGTAAACCACACCTCCGACGAGCATCCCTGGTTTGTGGAAAGCCGCAAGTCCAAGGATAACCCGTACAGGGACTACTATATCTGGAGAGAAGGGAAAAACGGAAAAGAGCCCAATAACTGGGGCTCCTGTTTCTCCGGCCCGGCATGGGAATACGATGGGCAGACCGATATGTATTATCTGCACCTGTTTTCCAGAAAACAGCCGGATCTGAACTGGGATAATCCAAAAGTCCGGGACGAGGTCTTCGATATGATGGACTGGTGGTGCCAAAAGGGGATCGACGGCTTCCGCATGGACGTGATCTCTCTGATCTCCAAGGTTCCGGAGCTTCCGGACGGAAAAGTGGGAAAGAACGGATATGGAGATTACGGCCCCTATGTGTGCAACGGACCTCATGTTCATGAATACCTTCAGGAGATGAACCGCCGTGTACTTTCCAAATACGATCTTCTTACAGTAGGCGAATGTTCCGGAGTGACTGTGGAAGAGGCAAAAAAATATGCCTCTCTTGACGGAAAAGAACTGAATATGGTCTTCCAGTTTGAGCATATGGATCTGGACGGAGGGGAAACCTTCAAATGGAATGAAAGAAAGATCAAGCTGACGGAATTAAAGCAGGTGCTGACAAAATGGCAGACTTCTCTTATGGGAAAGGCATGGAACAGTCTTTACTGGTGCAACCATGACCAGCCCAGAATGCTGTCAAGGCTTGGAAACGATTCTCCGCACTACAGGGAGATATCAGCGAAAATGCTGGCTACCTGTCTTCATATGATGCAGGGAACCCCCTATGTTTATCAGGGAGAAGAACTGGGAATGACAAACGTGCCGTTCCGGACACTGGATGATTTCCGGGACATTGAAAGTATCAACGCATATCATGAACTGGTGGGAAAAGGCGTCATTGACGGCGATACCATGATGCGGTACCTCCGCTACAAAAGCCGCGACAACGCCAGAACTCCCATGCAGTGGAACGACGGCGAAAACGCGGGATTTACAGAAGGCACGCCCTGGATCATGGTAAATCCAAATTATAAAGAGATCAACGCGGAAGAAGAACTGGCAAGAGAAGATTCTGTATTTTATTATTATCAGAAACTGATCCGTCTCCGCCATGAAAATCCTGTGATCGTGTACGGAGATTACAAACTGCTCCTGCCGGAGCACGAGGCTCTTTATGCGTACACAAGAGAACTGGACGGGGAGAAGCTTCTTGTGATCTGCAACTTCAGCAGCGAAGAGCAGAAGATGGATCTTCCGGAAGAATTTTCCGGAAAAGAAGGAACTGTCCTGATTTCCAACTATGAAGATTCCAGACCGGAGGAACATATGACGCTCCGGGCATACGAAGCGGCAGTATATAGATTCTGAACCGCAGGGGGGGAACAGTTGTGAAATACGGAAAAATAAGAATTGAGGACGGGAATCTGATCTTTGCCAAGCACATGATGATGAATTACCTTCCCTGCCGGGATATCCTGTGGGCGTATAAAAGACGGGAAGGCGTGGAGGGAGGCGTCCAGAAGCAGATCAGCACCAGCTATCTTGTGATCGTCACGCGAAGGAGAAAGCGCTATAAATTTGATATGACAGAGCATGAGATCAGTGACTGCATACAGCTTCTGAAAGCTCTGAATCCCGGGATCGTCACAGGATTTCCAAAGGGAAGCAGGATCCATCTTAAAAGTCTGCCGAATACAAGAGATCTGGGCGCGCTTTCCACCGAGGACGGAAGACTGATCCTTCCGAAACGGCTGATACGCAGCGGCAGCCTGTACCATGCGTCTCTGTCGGATCAGGATGTGCTTCAGAATGAATATCATCTGAAAGAAGTCATTGATTTCCGCACAAAAGCAGAAATACTGGAAAAGCCCGACATTGTGATGGAGGGTGTAAAATATACGGAAATTCCTATTCTGGATGACGAGACAATGGGAATTTCCCAGTCGGGAAGCCTTCCGGAAATGATCATAAAATTCGATCAGGTGCCGGACACATATATACATAAACAGTACCGGAATTTTATCAGAGATCCATTCTGCGTCAAGCAGTACGCGCTTTTTATTGATACCCTTCTCCATCATGAAGAGGGGGCTGTATTATGGCACTGCAGCGCAGGGAAAGACAGGGCGGGAGTGGGAACGGCTATTCTTTTGTCCGCCCTGGGCGTTCCCAGGAAAACGATCCGGGAGGATTTTTTAAAAACAAACCTTTATATGGAGGAAGAGATGCAGCATATGGTCCGCTATCTGGAAACAATGACGATCGTGGACAGCAGTATCATGGACAAGGTGCGTCTTCTTTATAAAGTAAAAGGGGAATACCTGGACACAGTATTCGAGACCATTGAAGAGGATTACGGAACTGTGGAACGGTTCCTGAAAAAGGCTCTCTATCTGACTCCAAAGGCCATAGAGGCGCTGAGAAATAAATATCTGGTGTGAGGAAAATGACAAAAAGTACGAACATAAAAAAAGCATTTAAGGCGGCGTTCCCTTATACGATCCCTATCTTTGCCGGATTCTGGTTTTTGGGACTGACATATGGGATTTATATGAACGTTTCCGGTTTCAGTTTTCTCTACCCTATGCTGATGAGTATTACCATATTTGCCGGTTCCATGGAATTTATCACGGCAAATATGCTTCTGGGAAGCTTTAATCCTGTTCAGGCATTTCTGATGACTCTGATGATCAACGCCAGACACCTTTTCTATGGGATCTCCATGCTGGACAGATTCAGAGGCACAGGCCTGAAAAAACTGTATCTGATCTTCGGAATGTGCGACGAAACTTTTTCCATCAATTACACAGCGGAGATCCCTTCGGATGTGGACAGAGGGTGGTTTATGTTTTTCGTAACGCTTCTGAACCATTTTTACTGGTTTTCCGGTTCCGCTCTGGGCGGCATTTTCGGCTCCTTTATCCACTTTGATACAGAAGGTCTTGACTTTGTCATGACAGCCATGTTTGTGGTGATTTTTATGGAACAGTGGCTGAAAGACAAACAGCATATCAGCGCTCTTCTGGGCCTGGGGATCTCAATCCTCTGTCTTCTGATCTTCGGAGCGGACAACTTCATCATTCCATCTATGGCCGCTATGCTGCTGATGCTGATCGGAATGAGAAAACCGATAGAACGGAGAGAGGAGACGGCGAAAAGATGACGGTAATACAACAGATCATTACAGTGGCTGTGGTGGTGGCAGGGACGATGCTGACAAGATTTCTTCCATTTCTTTTATTTCCCGCAGGAAGATCCACGCCGAAATACATCCAGTATCTGGGCAGGGTACTGCCTCCGGCGGTATTTGGGCTTCTTGTGATCTACTGCCTGAGAAATGTCAGCCTTCTTAAGGGAAGCCACGGCATTCCGGAGCTGATCTCCATTGCGGCGGTGATCGTGCTGCACATATGGAAAAGGCAGATGCTTTTGTCCATTGCAGGGGGAACAGTTCTTTACATGGTGCTTATGCAGACGATATTCTAAAAAGAGGATTCAAAGATTTTGACATTGACAAACCGGTGAATGTTGTTATAATGATATTCATGTAGATGTTTTACATGTTACAAGATTAAAGTGGTGAAAGCAGGTGGGGTATGCAAAAGAGGATTTTATCCTTGCTGGTAGATAATACCGCTGGTGTCTTAAGCCGGATTTCCGGACTTTTCAGCAGAAGAGGATATAACATTGACAGTCTTTCCGCAGGGGTGACCGCTGACGAGAGATTTTCCAGAATGACGGTTGTGTGCAGCGGAGACGCGTTGATACTGGAACAGATCACAAAGCAGCTTGCAAAGCTGGTGGATGTAAGAGATATCAAGATCCTGGAGCCGGAAAACAGCGTAAGCCGTGAGCTGGTGCTTGCAAAAGTGGCAGCAAAGCCCAATGAAAGAGAAGGCGTAATGACTATCGCAAATATTTTTCGGGCTAACATTATCGACGTAGGCAAAGAGTCCATGGTAATCGAGCTGACAGGAAGCAAAAGTAAACTGAGCGCTTTCATTGATCTTTTGGATGAATATGAGATTCTGGAACTGGCGAGAACCGGTATTACCGGACTTTCCAGAGGAGCAGATGACGTAAGATTCTTTTAACAGCTTGCTAGGGGAGATCACTCCCTTAACGATAAATTATTATGAAAAAATTTACAGCACAGGAGGAAACAAAAATGGCAAACAGGATTTTTTATCAGGAAGACTGTAATTTAAGTTTACTGGATGGTAAGACCATTGCTATTATCGGTTATGGCAGCCAGGGACATGCTCATGCACTGAACTTAAAAGAGTCAGGATGCCATGTGATCATTGGTCTGTACGAAGGAAGCAGATCCTGGAAAAAAGCGGAAGATCAGGGATTTCAGGTATTTACAGCAGCTGAAGCTGCAAAACAGGCAGATATCATCATGATTCTGATCAACGATGAAAAACAGGCGGATCTTTATAAAAAGGACATTGAACCAAACCTGGAAGAGGGCAATATGCTGATGTTCGCCCACGGCTTTAATATCCACTTCGGATGCATCGTACCTCCGAAGAATGTAGACGTTACAATGATCGCTCCCAAGGCTCCGGGCCATACAGTAAGAAGCGAGTATCAGGCCGGAAAAGGAACTCCTTGTCTGGTAGCTGTAGAACAGGATTATACAGGAAAAGCTCTTGACAAAGCTCTGGCATATGGTCTTGCAATCGGCGGAGCAAGAGCCGGACTTCTGGAGACTACTTTCCGTACAGAAACCGAGACAGACCTGTTCGGCGAGCAGGCAGTTCTCTGCGGCGGCGTATGCGCTTTGATGCAGGCTGGTTTCGAAACCCTCTGCGAGGCAGGATACGATCCGAGAAACGCTTACTTCGAGTGTATCCATGAGATGAAACTGATCGTAGATCTGATCTATCAGTCCGGATTCTCAGGAATGAGATATTCCATCTCCAATACTGCTGAGTACGGCGATTATATTACAGGACCGAAGATCATCACAGAAGATACGAAGAAAGCAATGAAACAGATTCTGAAAGACATCCAGGACGGTACTTTCGCAAAAGACTTCCTGCTTGATATGTCCTCTGCAGGCGGTCAGGTTCATTTCAAAGCTATGAGAAAACTTGCCGCAGAGCATCCGTCAGAAATCGTCGGAGAAGAAATCCGTAAGCTGTATAGCTGGAACGGCGAAGACAAACTCATCAACAACTAAGCAAAAATTTGAACTTGCTTGAATTTCTGCGATACTCAAACGTGGCGAAGCGGAGTTTGAGGTTCCGGAAGGAGTGATACTCAAATGCTGCGAAGAGGAGTTTGAGATTCTAAAAAGTGAAAATTTTAAGTTAGAAGTTTAAGATATGGCTGCCGCGCTGATCATCAGCGCGGCAGTTTCGATTTGTTAGGCAAAGTCCGAAGCTTACGTTTCGGATTTCGGTTTAGGTTTTATGCTGGATTTTGGGGTGGGATTCTTAGAATTCTGCCCTGTTTTGTGTTACAGGCCAGGAGATTCTTCCTGTAGAGAGTTTTTTATCTGATCTTGAAATGGGAATCTGGAGATGAATCAACTCCTTAATCAACTATTTAATAGATATGTTGTCTGTCAGGCAGAAAATGAGAGTAATAAAGCTGTCTGCATAGATGGAAACATACCCAGAAATGCCACGAATTCCGGAGATGACGGACTTATACAGATTGTTACGGCTGAAATCGGAGAAACTGGAAAAGCAACCGTAGAAAGACGATGGGATTTACAGCTGAAATCGAAGAAACTGGGAAAGCAACCGTAGAGAGTCAGTGTAATTTACGGCTGAAATCGAAGAAACTGGGAAAGCATCCGTAGAAAAGCGGTAGGATTTACGGCTGAAAATGAAGATTTCAGGAAAGTAACCGTAAAGAGACAGTGGAATTTACGGCTGAAATCGGAGAAACTGGGAAAGCATCCGTAGAAAAGCGGTAGGATTTACGGCTGAAAATGAAGATTTCAGGAAAGTAACCGTAAAGAGACAGTGGAATTTACGGCTGAAATCGGAGAAACTGGAAAAGCATCCGTAGAATGGCCGGTCAAACTACGGCTGAAAATGAAGATTTCAGGAAAGTAACCGTAAAGAGACAGTGCAATTTACGGCTGAAATCAGGAAAAGAGGGAAATAACCGTAGAAGGGCGGTTCGACTTACGGTTGAGATTGGAAACAGTGGGAAAATAACCGTAGAAGGCCAGGAGAATTTACGGTTGAGATTGGAAAAAGTGGGAAAATAACCGTAGAAAGCCAGAAGAATTTACGGCTGAAATCAGGAAAAGTGGGGAAGCTGCCGTAGTGCACAAAAAGGGGGCAACGCACTCCAAATCGCTGAAATTCCTGCGGTTGGAATCTCTGGGCCGAAAAAAAGTCGATACTGCCTCTTGTACACTAACACTATTATTTCCCTCAGACCTCGGATGGAGAAAAGAAAGATCGAAGCAGAGGCAGTCTTTCATCACCTTTCCGGCATACAAATCCAATTTCCCTGTCAGGGAAGGCAAAACCCACCGGCACTTCCACAAGAGTTCCTTCGTGAAGTTCTGTCTCGACAAACTGGCGTACCACCCCGGCGATACCAAGACCAATAACAGCGAACTGTATCAGAAGATCCATGGATGTGACCTCCAGAATGTGATTCAGTTCGATCCGGTGCTCTTTTAACCGGGCATCAATGGTCTGACGTGTAATATTTTTCTCATCCAGCATCATAAATGTGGCTGTCTGATAAAGAGAACCGCCGGAATAAAGCTCCTGTTGATTTTTTAGATACTGTTTTGTGGCAACAAAAGTGTCGTTAATGTGGAGCAGCGGATAAAAATAGTAGCCCTGAAGCTTACCGGGCCGTCCGATCAGCCCAAGATCCAGCTTATCCTCATCGAGAAGCTGAAGCGTCTGATAAGTAGACTGGCAGGAAATATTGACGCGGACCTGGGGATGAGAGGATATATAAGGCTTCAGGTAGGAAAGAAGCACATACCTGCAAAGTGTGGAGCTGGTGCCTAGACGAAGATGAGGAACAGAATGAGAGCGGCTGTGCAGAAGAAGTTCTTCACCTTCAGATATAAGAGAAAAAGCGCCTTTAAGCTTCTGAAAAAGAAGCTCTCCCGCAGGAGTCAGGATGACGCCTCTGGAGTTTCTTTTAAAAAGGGAAACATTCAGACTGGCTTCCAGTTTCTGAACAGCTCTGCTGACAGCAGGCTGGCTGATAAAAAGCTCTTTGGCAGCTTTTGAGATATTTCCCGTTTTTCCCACAACATAAAAAACATGATATAAAGACAGATTTTCCTGCATAAAGTCCTCCGCGATAAAACAGCATTTTGCATTTTAATAAAGAAATATTGATCCAGCATGATGAAATACAATCGTATCCATTAGATATAACTATAAAACATAATAAATATGATTAATATGTATTAGTATTATATCAGAAAATGTGATATACTGACAACAGTGAAAGAAAAATTATATTTATGCAGGAAATCCTGCTGTATTTTAAACTGCCCCAACAGAAACGGCAGTAAAAGAATATAGCGTTAGTATCCCCTTGCATATTAACGCTATGGAGAAATAAGGAGGAAATCGACCATGGGAATGACAATGACGCAGAAAATCCTGGCAGCACATGCTGGCCTGGATCATGTGGAGGCTGGACAGTTGATCGAGGCGGACCTGGATCTGGTTCTTGGAAATGACATCACTTCTCCAGTGGCAATTCATGAAATGGATAAAATGACAGTAAAATCTGTTTTTGACAAAGACAAGATCGCTCTGGTAATGGATCATTTTATCCCAAATAAAGATATCAAATCTGCAGAGCACTGCAAATGTGTAAGAGAATTTGCCTGCCGTCACGATATCACCAATTATTTTGACGTAGGGGAAATGGGAATTGAACATGCCCTTCTGCCGGAAAAAGGTCTGACGGTAGCAGGAGACGTGATCATCGGCGCAGATTCTCATACCTGTACTTATGGCGCCCTGGGAGCATTCTCCACCGGCGTGGGAAGCACCGATATGGCTGCGGGAATGGCGACAGGAAAGGCATGGTTCAAGGTTCCGGGAGCCATCAAGTTTAATATTGTGGGCAAACCGAAAAAATGGGTCAGCGGCAAAGACGTGATCCTTCATATCATCGGCATGATCGGTGTGGACGGCGCGCTTTATAAATCCATGGAATTTGTCGGTGAAGGAATTAAAAACCTTACGATGGACGACCGCTTCACGATTGCTAATATGGCCATTGAGGCAGGCGGAAAAAATGGAATCTTCCCTGTTGACGAGCTGACAGAAGCTTATATGAAGGAACATTCCAAACGACCCTATAAGGTTTACGAAGCAGATGAGGATGCGGTTTATGACGCGGAGTATACGATTGATCTCAGCACTTTGGAACCCACTGTCGCCTTTCCGCATCTTCCGGAAAACACAAGAACGATCAGTGAGATCAAAGAAGATATCGCGGTAGATCAGTCAGTGATCGGTTCCTGTACAAACGGACGGATCGACGATCTGAGAATTGCGGCGGAAGTCATGAAGGGACGCAAAGTACACAAAGGAGTGCGCTGTATCGTGATCCCTGCTACACAGGCAGTTTATCTTCAGGCCATGGAAGAAGGACTTCTGAAAATCTTTATTGAGGCGGGAGCTGTTGTCAGCACGCCTACCTGCGGCCCATGTCTGGGAGGATATATGGGAATCCTGGCTGCCGGCGAGAGATGTATTTCCACTACCAACCGTAACTTTGTGGGAAGAATGGGACATGTGGATTCAGAAGTTTACCTTGCAAGTCCGGCAGTTGCGGCTGCCAGCGCAGTAACTGGAAAAATTTCCGCACCGGAAGAACTGGGATTATAAGGAGGAGAAGATTTATGCAGGCAAAAGGCAGAGTATTCAAATATGGAGACAATGTGGACACGGATGTGATCATTCCTGCCCGTTATCTGAATTCCTCAGACCCGGCAGAACTGGCCACTCATTGTATGGAAGACATTGACAAAGAGTTTGTCCATAAGGTAAACAAAGGAGATATCATCGTGGCGGATAAGAATTTTGGCTGCGGCTCTTCAAGAGAACATGCGCCTATCGCTATCAAAGCGGCAGGAGTGAGCTGTGTGATCGCGGAAACCTTTGCAAGGATCTTCTATCGAAATGCCATCAACATCGGCCTTCCCATTATTGAATGTCCAGAGGCAAGCAAAGGCATTGAGGACGGCGACGAGGTGGAAGTGGACTTTGACACCGGAATGATCTATAACCGCACAAAAGGAACAGAATTTAAGGGTCAGGCTTTTCCGGAATTTATGCAGAAAATTATTCAGGCAGGCGGCCTGGTGAACTATATCAACAGTAAAAACTGAAATATGACAGGGAGCAGTTACCGTTCGAAGAATCCGGCGGTGGCTGCTCCCTGTGTTGTTATAAAGACGGACGGATATGTGTGCCGGCCCTGTACTCTCCCGGCGTAATCCCCATTATTTTTTTAAATACCTTTACATAATAGCTCAGGCTCTCAAAACCGTTTTGGAGAGCGGTATCGGAAATACTGTATTTCCGGTTTTCCAGCATAGGGAGAGACTGCTCTACCCGGAAGGCGTTTACATATTCTGTGAAAGAACGTCCGAACTGCTTTTTGAAATACCGGCTGAAATATTTCGGCGAGAGATGCATGGCGGACGCGATATCATTCAGAAGGATTTTTTCCTGGTAATGTTCCTGGATATAGGAAAGGATATCTTTGATCTGTGCAATCTGCTCCCGGGATATTTTGGAGGAGCGTTCCGATTCCGCTATAAAGAGATTGTCTTTGTACATTGTCATGATCATGGAAAGGAGAGCCAGTTTTGTCTCAAATTGATAACAGGCGCGGCGGCGTTCATTCAGAGAAAGCACATTTTCCAAAGTACAGCGGAGGGCGGGAAAGGAAACTTCCGCCTTTTCCAGTTTTTCAGGAAACTTTATTTTTCCGGAGAGAAGAGGCCCCAGGTAATGGCTCTGCACATAGTCGTACATCTGAAATGATAAAAAGGAGGGATCAAACACAATGGCGTTGTAGAGTGTGTTTTTTCCCGGCTGCGCGTACATTGTATGGAGAAGACCGCTGTTGACGAAAAAAATATCTCCCGGTCTGCCTGTGTATTCCCGTCCCTCTATAGTCACGATCAGTTCTCCGCCCTCTACCATCAGAATTTCCAGTTCAGGATGCCAGTGGTAGGAGACGCAGAGCTGAGGGAGATTTTTTGAGGAAAGATCGAAATGAAACCGGTAGGTCTCCAGGGGATAAAGATAACCGCCCCGCTCGGTCTGTTCTCTGTACTGTATTTTTTGATTTTTCATAGAGAAGATACTCCTTTCCAAAGTCCTTTCGATGTGCCTGCCAGAAATCAGCCTGCAAAAAAGTATGTTTAAAAAGTAGAAATTTTACAAAAACATATAGAAAAAATAAAAGACAAATCACTCATATGACACTATAATACAATTATGTTTTGGAAAATACAAGTGTGGACACACACGACAAGGAAAAACATACAGAGAAATGAAATCAGACTGGAGTGTAAAACATGAAAAAACAGTGGTGGCATGACAAGGTGGCATATCAGATTTATCCAAAAAGCTTTTATGATTCCAACGGAGACGGGATCGGTGATCTGCCGGGGATTATTTCAAAACTGGACTATTTGAAGGATTTGGGAGTGGATATTTTATGGCTGTCTCCTATTTATAAATCGCCTCTTGCGGACGAGGGATACGACATTGCGGATTATTACAGCATAGATCCCAGATTCGGTACGATGGAGGATATGGAGCGTCTGATCGCGGAGGCAAAGAAGCGGGATATGTATATCCTTATGGATCTGGTTGTAAATCACTGCTCAGACGAGCATGAGTGGTTCCGTAAAGCTGTTCAGGATCCGGACGGAAAATACGGAAACTTTTTTTACATTGAAGACAGAGAGGAAGGAAAGCTTCCCTGCAACTGGCGGAGCTATTTCGGCGGTCCTGTGTGGGAGCCGCTTCCGGGACGGCCGGATAAGCAGTATCTTCATGTGTTTCATAAAAAGCAGCCGGATCTCAACTGGGAAAATCCGGAAGTGCGCCGGGAGGTATATAAAAATATTAACTGGTGGCTTGACAAAGGTCTTGGAGGCTTCCGTATCGACGCGATCATCAATATTAAGAAAAAGCTTCCGTTCTGCGATTATCCCGCAGACAGAGAGGACGGTCTTTCCTGTATAGACAATATGCTGGCGGAAGCCAAGGGAGTTGGAGAATTTCTGGGAGAAATGGCAAGAGAGACTTTCCGTCCTCATAATGCCTTTACAGTAGGCGAGGTATTCAATGAGAAAAAAGAAGAAATCAAAGACTTTATCGGAGAAAACGGATATTTTTCCACAATGTTTGATTTCGCGGAAACCGTTTACGGAAAAAGTCCGAAAGGCTGGTATGACAGCAGCGCCTTTCTGACTCCGGAGGAATATAAGTCGTGTATTTTTGCCGCCCAGGAAAAGATCGGCGATGTAGGTATGATATCAAATATTATTGAAAACCACGACGAGCCCAGAGGAGTCAGCCACTATATCCTTCCGGAAGATCTCTGCGACGAATCAAAAAAGCTTCTGGCGGGAGTGTATTTTATGTTGAGAGGTCTGCCCTTTATTTACCAGGGCCAGGAGATCGGCATGGAAAACACGGTATTCCAAAGTATTGAGGACGTGGACGACGTAAGCACGCTGGACGAATACCGGGTGGCTCTTAACGCGGGGCTGGGAGAAGAGGAAGCGCTGAAGAAAGTGGCCGCGTTTTCCAGAGACAACGCCCGTACTCCTATGCAGTGGAACACCGGTAAAAACGCCGGATTCACAGAAGGGACGCCCTGGCTCAGAACAAATCCAAACTACCTGCGGATCAATGTGGAAGCACAGGAAAAGGATGAGAATTCTGTACTTGCTTTTTATAAGAAGCTGATCGCTCTGAGAAAGTCAGAGGAATATAAAGAGACTGTAGTATATGGAAAGCTGGTTCCTTTTATGGAACAGGAAAAAAATCTCATCGGTTTTACCCGGGAAGGAGACAAAAAGCTTCTTGTTCTGGCAAACTTTCAGAAGGAGCCAAGGCAGGTAGCTCTTCCGTCAGAGATGGAAAAGCTACTGCTGAATAATCTGAAAGATCTGGATCTTAAGGATGGAAAAATAAATATGGGGGCGTATCAGTTTATAGTGCTGGAGCTCAGATAAGCATAAGACCCTGCTGCCTTTTATAGAAACAAGGCGGCGGGGCGCTTTTATATATTCACTTGTTTTTTATGTCAGCGGGATTTATAATGAAAGCATAAAAAAGAGAATAGGAAGGTGATCCGTGAAAAAAGTACAGGAATATTTCCTTTATTTTATGTTGTATTCCTTCATAGGCTGGTGCTATGAAGTATTTCTTGAGGTTGTGGTGTACCGATGGGGATTTTCCAACAGAGGCGTTCTTTTCGGCCCGTACTGTGTAGTGTATGGATTTGGAGCTTTGATCTTGATGGCTTCACTGAACTGGCTGAAGAAAAGGAAAATTTATGTTGGAAGGATAAGTATCACTCCGGTACTTGTATTTGCAGGAATTGTAGCGATTACCACTTTAGTGGAACTTGCTGCAAGCTATATCATGGAATTTACCCAGGGAGAATGGATGTGGGACTACACAAGATTTTCATTCAATTTTCAGGGCAGGATAGCCTTGAATCCCAGCATCCGTTTTGGAATCGGAGGAATGGTGATCCTTTATCTGCTGCAGCCGCTTTTTGAAAAAGGAGTCAGAAGGCTTCCGGATAAGGTTCGGACAGTTCTGGCTGTGATTCTGGCAGTGATCCTGGCTGCTGACGTTATCCGGCTTCTGGCGGCGTAAGATTTTCCGTTACTGTTTACTGGTATATGCAGGCTGTCTTTAAAGGAGGAAAAATGTACAAAGTTTTCGGACGAAGAGAAAGAGGTCAGTATTATAACAGAGAAGGGGCATATCTCATTGCATTTTCAGGAAACCGTACGGCAGTGGTCCGTACGCCGAGAGGATATTTCCTTCTGGGAGGAGGGATCCAGGGCAATGAGAGCGATGAGGAATGTATTAAAAGAGAATGTCTTGAGGAATGCGGCTATACCTGTACGCCTGTTCTTCTGGTCGCGGGCGCGGAGACGTACTGCGTACATGAGAAGAAAGGGCTGTTTCATCCGATCCAGAGATATTATTATGGAACACTGAACGACAAGGTACAGTGTCCGGTAGAAAAGGATCATGAATTTCTGTGGGTGGACTATGACGAGATTCGGGGAAAGATGTACTCTGAAATGCAGAACTGGGCCCTGGAGCAATGCAGAAATATGGAGTTGGAAGGCAGACTTGATCTGAAAGCAAAAAAATAAAACTACAAAAGGTACCGAAAAGAAGAAAGGGGACATCCTGAGCCGGATATCCCTTTCTTTTTTTGATATAAGCCGTTCAGTCCTCCGTACGGACAAACTGGCTGTTGTAAAGGTGCTCGTAAAAGCCGCCTTTTTTCATAAGCTCTTCATGATTTCCCTGTTCAATGATGTTTCCGTCCTTCATAACCAGGATTTCGTCAGCGTTTCTGATCGTAGAGAGACGGTGTGCCACAATAAAGCTGGTGCGTCCCTTCATCATCTGGTCGAATGCCTTCTGAATCATCATTTCCGTCCTTGTATCAATGCTTGAAGTAGCTTCGTCCAGGATCAGCATAGGCGGCAGACAGAGCATTACCCGGGTAATGCACAGAAGCTGCTTCTGGCCCTGGCTGAGACTGTCTTCGCGAAGCTGTGTGTCCAGACCCTCGGGAAGACGGCGGATAAATTCCCAACTGTGAGATTTCTTTGCGGCTTCTATGATTTCGCTGTCTGAAGCCTCCGGTCTGCCGATACAGATATTTTCCCGAACGGTTCCGCTTTTGATCCAGGTATCCTGAAGGACCATCCCGAAACATTTTCGCAGGGCATGGCGGGAAAGCTCCTGTACCGGACGGCCGTCTATGGAGATCGTTCCGCTGTTTACATCATAAAAACGCATCAGAAGATTGATAAACGTTGTTTTTCCGCAGCCGGTAGGCCCTACAATGGCGATCCGTTTTCCGGGAGCCGCGTGAAGCGTAAAATGAGTGATCAGTTTCCTGTCAGGAGTGTAACTGAAGGAAACATCCCGGATATCCACTTCTCCCTTTACATCTTCAATCCTTCCGGAAGCTTCCGGACTTTCAGGCTCTTCTTCCAGAAGAGCGAATATCCTGGAGGCGCAGGCCAGAGCGTTCTGAAGCTCTGTTACTACGGAGCTTATGTCGTTAAATGGCTTCATATACTGGTTCGCGTAAGCAAGAAGCACAGAGAGACCGCCTACGGTAAGATGTCCTCCGGGGATCAGGAAGGCGCCTGTAAGGGCCACCGCCGCATAGATCACATTGTTTACAAAACGGGTGGAGGGATTGGTCAGGCTGCTGAAAAAGACAGCTTTCTGACTGTATTCCTTTAATTCCTGGTTTACCTGAGCAAAGCGCCGGGAAGATTTTTCCTCGTATCCAAATGCCTGCACCACTTTCTGGTTTCCGATCATTTCCTCGATCAGAGCGGTCTGCCGTCCCCTGGCCTCGCTTTGCTTTTGGAACATCTGGAAGGAATGGGAGGAAATAAACTTTGCCACAAAGAAGCTTAAGGGTGTCAGCACGATCACAAGCAGGGTGATCCATACATTCTTCGACAGCATGAAGATCAGCGTACCGATGATGGTAACGATGCCGGAAAAAAGCTGGGTAAAGCCCAGAAGAAGCCCGTCTGAGAGAATATCTGTGTCTGCGATCACACGGCTGATGATATCGCCGGTACTGTGACGGTCCAGATAGGAAAGAGGCAGCACCTGTATGTGGCGGATGGCTTTGCTGCGGATATCCTGTACAGTACGGTAAGTCATACGGTTGTTGATCATATTCATGATCCAGGTAGCGGCGCCGGACAGCAGCACCATAATCAGGATCCTTGAGAGATAATACCACATGCGGGAGAAGTTTACCTGCCCCTGGGCGACAATCTCATCAATGGCGTCCCCGAACAGAAACGGCACGTAAAGCTGGAGGACAACGGAAACCGCGGCCAGAAGAATACTGAGAGCCATAAGAAGCCGGTATTTTCCGATAAAGCGGAGAACCTTCCAAAGAATCTCGCTGCTTCCGGCGCCGGATTTTTTACTGCCTGTATTCATGAAAGCACCTCCTTCACACCGGCCGGGGACAGGACGTCCTCCGGAGAAATTTTCCGATGTTCTTCTTCATATTTTCTGCATTCCTCAGGGAACTGGGAAAAATAGATTTCCCGGTAAGCGCTGCAGGAGGCCAGCAGGGAGTCGTGTGTTCCGGTTCCCACAAGCATTCCGTCGTCCAGAACAAGAATCTGGTCGGCCTGCCGGATGCTGGCAGCCCGCTGGGATACAAGAAAAGTAGTCATTTGTCCCTTTAAACGGCTAAGTGCCTTTCTGAGAGCGGCGTCTGTGGCGAAGTCCAGCGCGCTGGCGCTGTCGTCCAGGATCAGAAATTCCGGCTTTTTTACAAGAGCCCGGGCAATGGTAAGGCGCTGTCTCTGTCCGCCGGACAGATTTTTTCCGTTCTGTTCAAGGGCAAAATCCAGCTTCCCTTCTTTTCCTTCTACGATCTCACGGGCCTGGGCGATGGTAAGCGCTTCCCAGATTTCCTTATCTCCGGCGTCTTCCCGGCCCCATTTCATATTATCCCGTATGCTCCCTTTAAAAAGGGCGGCCTTCTGCGGGACAACTCCGATCTTGGAACGGAGCTCCTGACGGGTGTAATCTTTGATGTCTTTTCCGTCCAGGAGCACCTGGCCTGAAGTGGCGTCATAAAAACGGGCGATGAGATTGACAAGAGTCGTTTTTCCGCTGCCTGTTCCGCCGATAATACCTACAGTCTGTCCTTTTTCTACGGAAAAGCTGATATCGGACAGGCTGGGAGCTCCTGTGCCCGGATAGGAAAAAGTAACGTTTTGAAACTGAACGGCGCTGCCTTTTAAGCCGCGTCCGGAGGTTTCGGAGGCGTATTTCATGCTGGAATTCACATGAAGGACGCCCGCCACACGGCCGGCGCAGGCCGCCGCTTTATTTAAAGTGATGATCAGAGAGGCGAGCTTGATCAATTCAATGATCATCTGAGCCATGTAGTTGTAGAGAGCAACTGCTTCGCCCTGCTGCATATTTCCAAGATTGACCTGCAGACCTGCAGTATGGATGAGGATCACAGTAGCGATATTGATCAGTACATAAGTGACCGGGTTCAGAAGAGCGGAAAGCTTTCCTACAAATTCGTTGAGCTTTGTCAGCTCCTGATTGCTGATATCAAATTCTTTTACAGATTCCTGTTCCCGGCAGAACGCGCGGATCACCCGGACTCCGGTAAGATTTTCCCTGGTAAGCCTGGTCACGGCGTCCAGTCTTCCCTGTACTTTCCGGAAGAGAGGAATGCTGAGATACATGATCACAAAAACCACCAGAAAAAGAACCGGTATCGCGGCGGCGAAGATCAGGGCGCATCGTACATTGATGGTGAAAGCCATGACCATGGAGCCGATCACGATAAAAGGACTGCGGAGAAGAAGCCGGAGTCCCATGTTCAGGCCGTTCTGCACCTGATTGATATCGTCGGTGAGACGGGTGATCAGGGTATCCGTTCCCAGAGTATCCAGTTCTGAGTAAGAAAGCCCCTGAATGTGGTCGTACATCGCCTGACGGAGTTCTGCAGCAAAGCCTGCGCTTGCTTTTGCGGCAAAGAACTGGGCGGTAATGCTCACAGTCAGACCGGCGGCGGCCATAAGTATCAGAAGAAAGAAATTCCGGACAATGAAGCCATGGTCGTTCCTGGCGATGCCTGTATCGATGATACGGGCAACTACGAGGGGAACAAGAAGATCGAACACGACTTCCAGAAACTTAAAGAAAGGCGCCAGAATACTTTCCTTTTTGTAGTTCTTCAGAAAAGGCGCGAGAGTACGCATATTCTTTTTTCCTCCGTTTCTTTTGAATTGACATTTTCTATTATATTCCTGTACAATATGATATGTATAATATTGTTTTTGATGCAGAATAATATAAAATTTATATGATACTGAGAGAAAGAATGAAGAAGAGATGGAAATCAGGCAGTTGGAATATTTCAGGGAAATAGCGGCCACCGGGAGCATTAACGAGGCGGCAAGGAGATTGAATATGTCCCAGCCTCCGCTGAGTTATCAGATGAAGCAGTTGGAGGCGGAGCTTCATGTAAAGCTGTTTGAGAGAAAAAGAACAGGAGTGACGCTGACAAAAGCCGGGCAGCTTCTCTATGAGCGTACAGAAAATCTTCTGGCTTTTGTGCGATCTACAGAGAACGAAGTGGCAAAAGCAGGAAAAAAGCAGGTCCTCCGTATCGGGATCACGCCGACTACGGTCAGTACGATCATGCCGTGTATCGCCGCCTTTTCCAGAGAAAATCCTGACGTGAATTACGAGGTGCGCGACGCGATCACTTTTACCCTGTTTAATTATCTTATGGAAGGGATCATTGATATTTCAGTGGTCCGTACGCCTATCAATCTGACAAATGTGGAATATCTGGAACTGGGCAGAGAACCGATGATCGCAGTTTTTCCTCCGCTGGAGGAGAATAGGGAAGAGAAAAAGGTTCTTCTTCTGGAAGATCTGACAGGCAGGCCGCTGATCCTTTACCGGAGATATGAAAAATTTATTATGGAAGCTTTTTCCCGAAGAAATCTGACCCCGGATATTTTCTGTGTCTGTGATGATCCCAGAGACGCTATGCTCTGGGTAAAAGAGGGACTGGCTGCAGCAGTTTTTCCGGAATCCATGAGCGGCATGTGCGGCAGTCTGGGAATCCGCTGCCTGGAAGAAAAATCCTTGGAAACAAAGATTCTTTTGATCTGGAAAAAGGGAAAGCATCTTTCAGAACCTGTACAGAAGTTTCTTGAGGTCTGTAAAAAATGAAAAAAACGAATCGTATTGAGACGCATTAAGAAAAGGAGAAATATATGAGAAGGGAAGTTACTCTGGAGGAAATTTCAGACGGGAGATTATATGAAGCCAACGATATGGTCAAAGCGGACTGTCAGGGCTGTTCAGGCTGCTGCGAGTGCTGCAGAGGGATGGGAGATTCCGTTATTCTGGATCCCTATGACGTATGGCAGCTGAGCCGCGGCCTTAAGAAAAGCCCGGAGGAACTACTGGCAGGAGAACTGGAACTGGGCGTGTCGGACGGCAATATCCTTCCTCATCTTGCGATGAGAGGGCCAAAGGAAAGCTGCGTATTTCTGGATCAGGAGGGGCGCTGCGCAGTCCATGAATTCCGTCCCGGATTCTGCCGCCTGTTTCCGTTGGGAAGATATTACATAGAGGACGGATTCAGGTATATCCTGCAGATCCATGAGTGCGTCAACAAAAACCGCACAAAGATCAAAGTGAAAAAGTGGATCGATATTCCGGATCTGAAGCGCTATGAGAAATTTGTCTTTGACTGGCATGAATTTCTTTTGAAGGTGCAGGAGATTTTTTACCGGGCAGAGGATCCGTCTCTGGAAAAAAATCTGAATCTGTATGTACTGGGGCGGTTTTACCGGAAGCCCTATGAGGAGGGAAGAGATTTTTACAGCCAGTTTTATGAAAGACTGAAGGAAGCGGAGGAAATCCTTTCCCTTGAACTGTGACAGCCGGACTCCGTCTGTGATCCTGTTAAAAAAATTGGATCTCAGGCGGATTTTTTCATGCAAAAAAACGGTTGACACAAAAAAAATCATTTATTATAATATGCAAAGTTAGGAGGCTAACTATAAATAAAAGAGGTGCGGATGATGCAGGATCATGATACGAAATGCGGAAACATGCAGACGGGCACGCTGATCCATATGCTTTCCAATCTGATGAAGAGGAATGATTCTTCAGCAGGCATAAGCGGAGCAGGGGAGCTTACCGTTACGCAGAAGCATGTGCTGAAGTTTATTCTTCTGGCGTCGCTCCACAGGGATGTATATCAGAAGGATGTGGAGGAGGAGTTTCAGATTCGGAAATCCACGGTAACGGGAATCCTTAAGCTGATGGAAAAAAACGGCTTTATCAGAAGAGAAAGCGCACAGCAGGACGCGAGACTGAAAAAGCTTGTGCCCACAGAAAAAGCGGAAGCGCTGAGACCTAGTATTTTAGAGCATATCCGGAGAACGGAAACACACCTGACAGAGGGGATCCCTCCGGAGGAACTAAAAATCTGCAGAAAAGTAATGTGCCGGATGCTGTATAATCTTGCGGAAAAAAACAGGGAGAATGAGGAGGTAGACCAAAAAGATGAATAAGACACTTTTAAGATCAGTCCGGGAATACAAAAAACAGTCTGTACTGGCTCCGATCTTTGTAATCCTTGAGGTCTTGATGGAAGTCCTGATTCCTATGGAAATGGCGAAGATCATTGATATCGGTATTTCCGGAGGGGATCTCGGATATATCGTGCAGAGGGGCGTGATCCTTGTGATCATGGCCATGCTTGCGCTGTTTTTCGGAATGCAGGCCGGAAACATGGCGGCAGTTGCCGGGGCCGGATACGCGAAAAACCTGAGACATGATATTTTTTATAAAATACAGGAATTTTCTTTTAAAAACATCGATCACTTTTCCACTTCAGGACTTGTGACACGTATGACTACAGACATCACCAACGTACAGATGGCGTATATGATGAGTATCCGTCTTCTGGCCCGGGCGCCCATCATGGTGATCCTTTCCTGGATCATGACCCTTATGATCAACCGGGAGATCGCGCTTCTGTTTCTGATCGTGATCCCGCTTCTGGGCGGAGCTTTGATCTTCATTGCGAAAAAGGCCCATCCGCACTTTGTCAAGGTGTTTGACGAGTACGACGTTCTGAACAACTCCGTACAGGAAAACGTCAACGCCTCCAGAGTAGTAAAAGCCTTTGTAAGAGAAGATTTCGAGATCAGGAAATTCCACGGGATTTCCCAGTATGTATATGATCTGTTTACGAAAGCTGAGAAGATCGTAGCCTGGAACTCTCCGGTAATGCAGTTCACTGTATACGCGGTGGTCCTTGCCATGATCCTGATCGGCGGCAAGAGTATCGTGTTCGGCAGCATGGAGACAGGAGAGATGACAAGTGTTGTTGTTTATGCCATGCAGATGCTGATGTCTCTTATGATGGTTACGTTCGTTTTTGTAATGATCATGATTGCGGAAGCATCCACAGACCGAATTACCGAGGTTCTTACGGAAGTTCCGGATATGCAGGAAAAAGAAGACGCGGTGAAGGTTGTTCCGAACGGAGATATCGACTTTGACCATGTGGAATTCAGTTATGCGGGAGAGGGCGGAAATCTTTCTCTGAAGGATGTAAGCCTTCATATTAAGTCCGGTCAGACCATTGGAATCATCGGCGGAACAGGAAGCGCAAAATCTACTCTTGTGCAGATGATCCCCAGACTTTACGATGTGACGAAGGGATCCGTAAAAGTAGGCGGCATTGATGTGCGCAGCTATAATCTGGAAGCTCTGAGAGACCAGGTTTCCATGGTGCTTCAGAAAAACGTGCTGTTTTCCGGCACGATCTATGAGAATATCCGCTGGGGAAATGAAAACGCTGCGGACGAAGAGGTTCAGAGAGTCTGTAAGCTGGCCCAGGCCGACGGTTTTGTAAATGAATTCCCGGCAGGCTACAACACGATGATCGTACAGGGCGGAAACAATGTTTCCGGAGGGCAGAAGCAGCGTCTCTGTATTGCCCGGGCTCTTCTGAAAAAACCGAAGATCTTGATCCTGGACGATTCCACCAGCGCTGTAGATACAAAGACGGACGCTCTGATCAGAAAAGCGTTCCGGGAGGAGATTCCCGATACCACCAAGATCATTATCGCGCAGCGTGTTTCTTCTATAAAAGATGCGGATCAGATCATCGTTCTTGATAAGGGTGAGATTTCCGGTATCGGTACTTCTGAAGAGCTTTTGAAGACAAATGAGATTTACCGGGAAGTTTATGAATCACAGGTGAAAGGAGGAGAAGACGATGAGTAAGCAGAAAAAGCAGTCGAGAGTTACGCAGAATACGCTGAACACGGCGAAACGTCTCCTGAAATATATGACGGAAACATATAAAGTCCAGTTTATTATCGTATTTATCTGTATTCTGTTAAGCTCCATCGGTACGATTTCCGTATCGCTGTCTCTGAAATTCCTTCTGGATGACTTTATCATCCCGCTGATCGGTCAGCAGACTCCGGATTTTTCCGGACTTTACAGCGCGCTTGCGGTCCTTGCCTGTATCTTCCTTGTGGGAGTGGCGGCGACCTTTACCTATACCAGAATGATGGTATATATCGGACAGGGCGTTCTGAAAAAAGTGAGGGACGATATGTTCGAACATATGCAGACCCTGCCTATCCGCTATTTTGACCAGCGTACCAACGGCTCTATCATGAGTCTGTATACAAATGATACGGATACGCTGCGCCAGATGATCAGCCAGGCGATCCCCCAGGCGCTGATGTCGTTTTTCACAATTATTGTTACCTTTATTTCCATGATTATTCTCAGTCCTCTGCTGACTATACTGGCAGTGGTGATCATTTTCGTAATGCTTGCTGTTACCAGACTTATCGGCGGAAACAGCGGCAAGTATTTCGTCCGCCAGCAGATGTCTCTGGCAGATGTGACAGGTTTTGTGGAAGAGAGAATGAACGGACAGAGAGTGGTTAAAGTATTTAACCACGAGAGAAAATCCGAACAGGAATTTGACAAGCTGAATGAAGCGCTTTTTCAGAGCGCGGCCAGCGCCAATAAATACGCCAATATGATGGGACCGGTGATCGGAAATATCGGAAACCTGCAGTTCGTGCTCACAGCGGTTCTGGGCGGTTTCCTTTCCGTAGCGGGAGTGGGAGGAATTACTCTCGGCGTTATGGCGTCCTATCTGCAGTTTACGAAGAGCTTTACCCAGCCTTTCATGCAGGTAGCCCAGCAGTTCAACTCCATTATCATGGCTCTTGCCGGAGCGGAACGTATCTTCCAGCTTATTGATGAGAAGCCTGAGGTGGACGAGGGCTATGTAACGCTTGTCAATGCGAAAAAAGATGAAAAGGGCAATATCGTGGAATGCGCGGAACGTACAGGAATGTGGGCATGGAAACATCCTCATTCTGCCGACGGCTCTGTAACTTATACGGAACTTAAGGGCGACGTTGTATTTGAGGACGTTACCTTCGGCTACAACGATGATAAAGTAATCCTTCACGATATCAGCCTGTATGCGAAGCCCGGACAGAAGCTGGCCTTCGTAGGTTCCACAGGAGCCGGAAAGACAACGATCACCAACCTGATCAACCGTTTCTACGATATTCAGGAAGGAAAGATCCGGTACGACGGCATTAATATCACTAAGATCAAAAAAGACGATCTGAGACGTTCTCTCGGAATCGTTCTCCAGGATACGCACCTGTTTACCGGTACGATCATGGACAATATCCGCTACGGTAAACTGGACGCGACGGATGATGAGGTTTATGAGGCAGCGAAGCTTGCCCATGCGGATCACTTTATCCGGATGCTTCCCAACGGTTATCAGACATTGCTCAGCAGTGACGGCGAGGAGCTTTCACAGGGGCAGAGACAGCTTCTCTCCATTGCCAGAGCGGCTGTGGCAGATCCGCCGGTACTGATTCTGGACGAAGCGACTTCCAGTATCGATACACGTACAGAACAGATTGTACAACAGGGTATGGATAACCTGATGAAAGGACGTACGGTATTCGTGATCGCTCACAGACTTTCCACTATCCGCAACAGTGACGCCATCATGGTTCTGGATCACGGAAAGATCATTGAGAGAGGAGATCATAAGGACCTGATCAAACAGAAGGGTACGTATTATCAGCTCTATACAGGAAAGCTGGAGCTGTCATAAAGAAGTTCGGTATGAAAAATTAATATGAAAAAGCGTCCCGCGCCAGATATCTGCCGCGGGACGCTTTTATCTGTATAAACTTCTTCTTGGGGATGTTGTAAAATGCGTAGGAGAGCTTCGACAAAATTTTATGAGAAACAAAAAAGCAGCATTTCTGTTCTTCTGGTCAGAAGAGAGATGCTGCTTTTTCTGTGGATGAAGATTTATATATTCTCAGATGCTTCTGTGACGCTGTGTATCTGTGCTCCGGCGGTCTCAATGGCCTCTGTGTTTTCCGCTTTTCTATGTTTCTTAAGATACATGATAGAAGCGAAGAGTACGGTGAAGGGCACGCTTAAGACGATGCCGAAGCTTCCGGACAATCCCTGCATGATAGCAATCCCGATGTTATTGGAGTTGATGATCTGCTGGTAGGGAAGATTGTAGGCGTAGTCCAGAAGGAGCATGCTTACACTGCTTCCTGCGAAGGCCAGGATCAGGGTGTTGCTGTCTGTTCCCATCATGTCCCGTCCTACATGGATGCCTGCCTTGAAAAGCTCTTTTCTCGTCATCTCCGGGTTCTGCTTCAGGATCTCAGACATGGAGCTGCTGATGGACATAGCCACATCCATAACGGCGCCCATACTGGAGATCAGAAGACCGGAGAAGAGCAGTCCGCCTACCTGGATCCGGTTGGTATTCCATAAAGTCATTAATGTCTCAATATCGGATACGTTATATCCGGTAATGCCGGAAAGAAGGCTGAAAAGCTGGGCGGAGATTCCGGCGCAGAGAACGCCTACCATTGTTCCGAGAATGGAAACCAGGGTCTTTTTTGTGGGGCCTCCGATAAGGTACATGGTTACGACTGTAGTGATGGCGCATACAAAAACCGCCGCCCAGAAAGGAGACAGGCCCCGGTACACCAGAGGAAGATAAACGAAGATCACACAGAAAAAGGTGAAGATCAGTCCTGCGCTTCCTTTGATTCCCTGTTTTCCTCCGATCACACACAGAAGAAGAATATATAAAGCCGCAAAAAGATAGATTACCCATCCCCGGTCCTGGGAATAGACGCTGGCGATCACAGATTCCCCCGCTACGCTCTGCATGACGATGACATGCATGCCAGGGGTGCAGCCTGCGCCGAACAGATAGCCGGAACTGCTGGTCACAGTCAGTTCCTCGCCTTTTCTCTCTCCGGAATCCATCCGCACTACCACTTTTTGTTCTCCTACCCGGGTTCCGTCCGCCTGCAGGTTGTCCTGAAGGATTTCTACCACTGTGGCTTTTTCAAAAGTCTGTCCCTCTCTGGAGACAAGCTCTGTTTTTTCTACCTGATTGATTTTAACTGTAAAAACTATAAATATAATACAAATAAGAAATAAGATAAGCCGACGGGCAGCTTTTCTGGAAAGAAGCTGCCCATCGTGTTTCTGAAAATACGTTTTCAATGCTGATTACCGCCTTACTGTGCTGTTTCTTCGGTTGCTGCCGCGTTGTCAGCCGCCGCCTCGTCTGTAGCTTCTTCGGTTGCCGCCGCGTCGTCAGCCGCCGCCTCGTCTGTAGCTTCCTCAGTTGCCGCTGCGTCATCAGCGCTTGCCTCTGTAGTTTCATCTGCAGTTTCATCAGCAGCCGCATCCTCTGTCTCGTCAGCAGCTTCCGCAGAAGCGTCCCCTGTCTTTTCGATGGTGAAGGCCTCGTCGATAGACTCAACCGTTCCGTCGTCTTTGATCTGATATGTTTCGATGGTAAAACTGTCTGCGTCCATGGTGATCACAGAGTAGGAGGGAAGCCAGTTCTGACTGCGGACAGCAACGTAATCCTGCTGGGTCGGGATCAGTTCGTAATATTTGGAACCGCTGGCAGAGTTTGCTGTCATGTAAAGGATACCCTGAGGATCAGTTACAGTATTTCCTTCTGTGTCTTCAATGGTGTAGCACATATTGTCTTCTGTGAAAGCGTCTTTCAGAGCCGCGCCCTCTTCATCGCCGTCTTCCGGATAGAGCGGGATCTGCTCGCCGGTCTCTACGTTGTAAGCGTGATCCCAGTCGTAGTCCGTTCCGTCCTCTGTAAGCTGGAATTCATAGCTGCTGTGTGTCTGACCGTCTCCATAGAGGAGTTTTGTACGGCTGTATGTATGGTCATGTCCCTGAAGAACTACATCGATATCATTTTCGTCGAATATCGGAGTAAGCTGTGTTCTCAGGATCATGCCGTCTGTATCGGAGTGATCAAGACCGGAACCGTAGATATCCTGATGAATCGTAACGATACGCCATTTTGCATCCGGATAAGCGGCAACCGCCTCTTTGATGGCTTCGGAATGTTCCGCTACGTTGTAATTATTTGTATTCAGTACGATGAAAAGTCCGTTGCCGTAAGAATAGTAATAATCGCCGCCGGCTGCTGTTTTGCCGTAATCTGTGGTGTTGGGATTATTGAAATGGTAGGAATAGTCAGGATTCAGAGAATCATGATTTCCGATAGTGGTGGCAACAGGAAGGCTTGCAAGAGCGTCTGCACCTAAATATGCGGCATATTCTTCTTCCTTTGCCTCTCCTGTTTTATTTACCTGGTCGCCTGCGGAGATCACGAAGTTGATGTCCGGATTTTCCTCAAGGGCGGTATTCAGCGTTCTGTTCCACGCGAAACCGTCGTTCTGTGCGGCAGTATTTGCCGCTCCGGATTCATCAGAAAGTTCGCCGCCGTCCTGTGGCTGTCCTTTGGAAGCGCCGATCTGCGGATCGCCTACATACAGCATTTTTACGGTTTCCGTATCCTTAGTCGTATATTCTACAACATCACTCTGCTCCCCGTTTCTTTCCACTGTGTAATAGTAGGTGGTGTTCGGCTGAAGACCGGTAACAGTTACATAATTATATTCATAAGCTTTGTCTCCTGTCAGAGACTGATCCACATCACCCACTGTACCGGTGAATGTTTCAAGAGCGTTCTGATCAGTTCCGAAATGTACGACAGGAGTTCCCTCGGAATCTGTCTTTTCACTGTACCATGCAAAATTCAGCTCTGTTTCGTCTTTTCCCGGAGTAAGGGACACTTTTGTATAATCGGAAGACAGGTTCTCCCAGTTATCTTTGTAAGCCTGCCATTCTTCCGCGTCGCCTGTCACACTGCTGTCGTTGTAATGCTCGGTAGCCGCATAGGCTGTGGGACATACCATAGTTGCTGTTAATAAAGTAAGCATTGCTGCGATAACTTTTCTTTTCATTGTTTCACTCCTATTCTTCAAAAACAAAAAAGTTTTATGTTCCGGAACGAGGCAAGTATAGCACCGTAAAAAATCAGATTCAATAGGAGTCAGGAAGAATTGAGATACATTTAACATGCCGTTTACAAAAGACAGGAAAAACACAAAAATATACGATTGAAGGCACGCCTTACAAAAATTCGGAAAAAATCTTAAAATTGACTTGATTTAAATACGAATTCGTAATATAATAGGAAACGTTAAATACGAATTCGTATTCAAATGAAGAACGGATAAAGAATAAAAAGGATTTACAGGAGGGCGGAGCAGTGGGGGAACACCGGAAATATATTGACAGAATCAACCTCTGTATGAACCAGATCGACGGACTGTATTATATGGCGGCAAGAAAGCTGGGAATCAAAAATAATACCCTGATATTATTTTATGTTCTGAATGACAGAAAGCCGCATACGCAGAAAGAAATCTGTGAGGAATGGCTGATTCCGCGGACAACGATCAATACGATTGTAAGAGAGAATGTAAAAGAAGGGCGTATCAGACTGGAAAACGCAGGACATAAAAAAGAAAAGCAGATTTTTCTTACAGAAAAGGGGAAGCTTTATGCGGATCATATCCTGAAAAGCGTGTACGAAGCGGAAGAGAAAGCTGTAGAAAGAACGCTTAAGGAATTTTCACCGGAGCTTCTTACCGGGCTGGAAGCGTTTACCGGATATCTGAAAGAAGAATTCCAAAGAGAAATACTGGATAAAGACGTCAGATAAGGAGATGTTTATGGACTCAAAAACTTTATTTACTAAAATTCCGGTGCTGAAATTGTTTTTCATTGCGTCTGTACCTGGAGCGGTCAGTATGCTGGCTTCCGCGCTGTACCAGTTGATCGACGGTATACTGGTGGGACAGGTTTTAGGAGATACGCCCTTCGCGGCGCTGAATCTGGCGATGCCTTTTGTGATCATTAACTTTTCTCTGGCGGATCTGGTCGGCGTAGGATCGGCTGTGCCTATCTCTATCAGCCTGGGGAGAAAAGAAGAAAGAGAAGCGGATAATTATTTTACCTGCGCCTGTCTTATGATCGTAGCCGCCGGCGTACTGATCGGAGCGGTTCTGTTTCTTCTGGCCGTGCCTCTTCTGAAACTCATGGGAGCGGAAGGCGAGCTTCTGAAGCTTTCTGTCCAGTATCTGCGTGTTTACGCCCTCTGCGCGCCGGTAACGACGATCATTTTTGCCGTGGATAATTATCTTCGTATCTGCGGAAAAATACGGGCAAGTATGCTTTTGAACATTTTTATGTCTCTTCTGACCGCAGTTTTGGAATTTGTCTTTCTCTATATTTTCCGGTGGGGAATCTGGGGAGCCGGGCTTGCTACCTGCAGCGGCATGTTCATCTGCACCCTGATTGCTTTTTATCCTTTTTTCAGAGGAAAAATGCAGCTTCGTTTCTGCAGGCCGAAATTTTCCAGGGCGATGATCAAAAAAATTGTAAGCTGCGGCAGCCCGAACTTTCTGAACAATATTGCGGGAAGGATTACCTCGATCCTTATGAATTTTCTTCTGCTGCGTATGGGAGGAGCCCAGGCTGTATCCGTATATGGGATCCTGATGTATGCGGACGGATTTGTGCAGCCTTTGCTTTATGGAATGTGCGATTCTCTCCAGCCGGCAGTAGGGTATAATCTGGGAGCGGGAAACAGGGGGCGTATCCGTTCTATTGAGAAGTGCTGCTATACGGCCAGCGCCGCCGTTTCCCTTTTGTCAGCCGCCGTACTGTTCTTTTTTACAGATATTGTTATCCGTATGTTTGTCAGCGAACCGGACGCCGGATTTATGGAGATGGCCCATACGGCGGTACGCCTTTTTGCCTTTACTTATATTACCCGGTGGTTTTCCTTTGCCACACAGAGCTATATGGTAGCTGTGGACAGACCGAAAGAGGCGGCGGTGATATCACTTGCCACAGCTTTAATTTTTCCGGTGATCCTGATAGGGCTTCTGTGGCCTCTGGGGCTTAACGGAATCTGGTTTAATTTTGCGGGCACTTCTCTGCTGGCGGGTATCCTGGCGGCGATAATCCTTGCAAAAAAGCGGCGTCCCCTGTAAACTGACGCTAACGACAGAAAAAGGAGTAATCAGAATGAAGCAAAAAATAATTTTTCTGGATATTGACGGAACTTTTACAGAACCAGGCAGCAATGTGCCTCCGGCTACAGCCTGTGAGGCTGTGAGAAAAGCAAGGCAGGCAGGCCACCTTGTATTTCTCTGCACGGGAAGAAGCTATGGGATGATGTCAGGACTTCTGACTTACGGCTTCGACGGCGTGGTAGCCAGCGCCGGAGCCTACATTCTGGCGGGAGAAAAAGTGATTTACGATTGTCCTCTTACGGAAAAACAGAAAAACAGCGCCATGCAGGTCCTTAAAGAAAACGGGATCTTCCGCACATTGGAATGCAGAGACGGGGCGTATACAGACGAAGGGGTCAGAGAGTTCCTGCTGAAATGTACAAAAAACGGCGGGGGAAGCGAACTTCTTCGCTGGAGAGAGCAGATTGAAAAATCCATGAATATTCATCCAATGAGCGAATACCGGAACCAGGCCGCATATAAAATGGTGGTTATGAGCCCTTCGGCAGAAGCTCTCATAAAGTCTCAGGAGTCTCTCAAAGATGATTTTTATATCTGTATCCAGGACAGCGGGAACAGAGATTATGTAAATGGCGAGGTTATGAACAGAAAAATCAATAAAGGAATTGCGGTGGAATATGTCTGCAATTATTTCCATATCCCACTGGAGGATTCCGTTGGTTTCGGAGACAGTATGAACGACAAAGAGATGCTGGAAAAAACAGGGCTGGGCATTTGCATGGAAAACGGCTGCGAGACGGTGAAGGCTGTGGCGGACGACATATGCCCCTCTGTGACAGAGGACGGGATCTGGAAGGCGTTTCAGAAGCATCATCTGATATAGGATGACAGATAATACACAGTTTTTTGATAAAATTTACAAAGAATTTTCGTATAGTTTGTTGTTTTTATGGAAATCATCCAATAATCATGATATACTATGAAAAAATAGTAGCGTTAGTATACAAGGTGCGAAAAAGAAATGAGGTGGCTGTGTATGTTAAAAAGTTGGAATCCCCCGGAAATTCCGGAAAAGGAAGAGATTTCGCTGAGGCTGGACAAGGCGAGAGGAAAGCTTTATGAACTTCAGATGAAGATCAAAGAACATAAGGTTCCGGTACTGGTTCTGTTTGAAGGATGGAGTTCCGCCGGAAAAGGAAGCATGATCGGAAAAGTGATCAGAAATATCGATCCAAGATTCTTTAAAGTGGCTACGATGTCGGCTCCTACGGAAGACGAGCGCCGCCGTCCGTTTCTGTACCGGTATATGAAGCAGATCCCGGAACAGGGAAAGTTCACCTTCCTGGATTCCGGATGGATGGAAGAAACCACGAAAGCGGTGCTGGAAGGAAAATTGTCAGGAGAGGACTATGAGATACGGATCGACAGCATCAAACGTTTTGAAAGGCAGCTTACAGACAACGGGTATCTGGTAGTAAAATATTTTATGCACATTGACAGAGACGAGCAGGCGAAGCGCATGAAGGGTCTGCTTGCCGGGGAAGATACACAGTGGCGTGTACAGAAATTCGATCAGTGGCAGAATGAACATTATGGAAAATGCGAGAAAGTTTACGACAGATATCTGAAAGATACAAATATGTCCACATCGCCGTGGTATATTGTAGACGCGCGGCACAAAAAATGGGCGGAGCTGCAGGTCCTGGAAACCCTGGTGAGCAACATTGAGGTGGCGCTGCAGAATCAGATGCATTCGGTTCCTATTCTTCAGAATGTATTTCCTCTGGTAAAAATGCCGAAACTTCAGGATGTGGAGCTGGAAGGCAAAGTGATTGAAGAAGAGGAGTACCGCAAAGAGCTGAAAGAACTGCAGAAGCGCCTGGGAGAGCTTCACAACCGGGTTTACCGGAAACGTGTTCCTGTGATCATTACCTATGAAGGATGGGACGCCGCAGGCAAGGGCGGCAATATCAAGAGGATCACAGGGGCTCTTGATCCAAGAGGATATGAAGTGCATCCGATCGCAAGTCCGGAGCCTCATGAGAAGGCGCGCCATTACCTCTGGAGATTCTGGACAAGACTTCCGAAAGACGGACATATTGCCATTTTTGACCGCACCTGGTATGGCCGTGTCATGGTGGAGCGTCTGGAAGGATTCTGTTCGGAAAACGACTGGAAACGGGCTTATAACGAGATGAACGAGTTTGAAAAAGAACTTTATGACTGGGGAGCTGTGATCATCAAATTCTGGGTGCAGATCGATAAGGATACCCAGCTTGAAAGATTTACGGACCGTCAGAACAATCCGGAAAAAAGATGGAAGATCACAGACGAAGACTGGCGAAATAGAGAAAAATGGGATTTATATGAGGAAGCGGTAAACGAGATGCTGAAAAAGACAAGCACTACCTATGCTCCCTGGCATATCCTGGAATCTGTAGACAAAAAATACGCCCGGATCAAAGCTTTGAAAATCGTGATTGAAGAATTGGAAAAGGCCCTGGATTAAGGGCCTTTTCTTTTAGGAATCCATAAATTTTTTCAGTTCATCCATGAAAGTGCTGACATCTTTAAATTCCCGGTAAACAGACGCGAAGCGGACGTAAGCCACCGGATCCAGGTGCTGAAGATGTTCCATGACGATCTCCCCGATCTGGCTGCTGGAAATTTCCCTGTCCGCCCGGTCAAAAACAGCTCCCTCGATAGAATCCATCATGGTTTCGATTTTTTCTATAGGAATCGGTCTTTTATAACAGGCGCGGAGAACTCCGTCCTGGATCTTGCTCCGGTCGTACTGTTCTCTGGTCTGGTCTTTTTTGATCACGCTCAGCGGGATAGTCTCAACCTTCTCGTATGTAGTGAAACGCTTTCCGCAGGACTCGCACATCCGCCTTCTTCTGATCGAGTTTGTATCTTCGACTGGTCTGGAATCAACGACTCTTGTATTATCCTGACCGCAAAACGGGCATCTCATGGCAAATTCCCCTTTCTCCCCTTTTATGGGCACATTATACTATAATTCTTATTTTTAAGTCAATAAATCCCCGACAGAAAATCCGGCAGGCATATTTAATTTTTTTCTGAATAGGTATAAAGAAAAACAGGTATTATCATGCGTTTGTGCGAGCTGAAACAAAAAGAGATCATAAACACCTGTACCTGCCGGAGCCTGGGCTGCCCGATAGACGTGGAGTTTGACTGTGCCACCGGACGGATCACGGCGCTGGTCGTTCCCGGACCGGGCCGTTTTTTCTGCTTTTTCGGGAGAGAAAGCGAGTATGTGATACCCTGGAAATGTATCTGCCAGATCGGTGACGATATCATTTTAGTGGAGATCCAGGAAGAAAAATGCTTCCACAAAGAGAGACTTCCCTGAATCTGTCAAGGGCTTTTATTTTTTATATTTTTCCGAAAAAAGTATATTTCTCCTTCAGTCTGAGAATGATTTTTAGTAACAAAAGATTGAAGGAGGATGTTACGATGACACTTAATAAAGTAGAGATCTGCGGGGTCAACACCTCTAAACTTCCTGTACTGAAGCCTGAGGAAAAGGAGGAATTGTTCCGCAGGATCAAAGAGGGGGATATGGAAGCCCGGGAAATGTATATCAAAGGAAATCTCCGGCTTGTATTAAGTGTTATCAAGCGTTTTCAGAACAGCGGAGAAAACGCGGACGATCTTTTTCAGATCGGCTGCATCGGTCTTATGAAAGCCATTGACAATTTTGATGTTAGTTTAAATGTGAAATTCTCCACCTATGCGGTGCCTATGATCATCGGGGAGATCCGGAGATATTTAAGAGACAACAACAGCATACGGGTCAGCAGATCTTTAAGGGATATTGCATATAAAGCTATTTACGCAAAAGAAAATTATACAAAACAGTATCTGAAGGAACCGACGCTGGCAGAGATTTCCCGGGAGATCGGAATTGAAAAGGAATTAATTGTCTACGCCATGGATGCTATCCAGAATCCGGTAAGTCTTTTTGAACCGGTGTATTCTGAAGGGGGAGACACCCTTTATGTGATGGATCAGATCAGCGACAAAAAGAACAAAGAAGATCATTGGATCGAGAATTTGTCCCTGAAAGAAGCCATGCACAGGCTGTCGGACAGGGAGCGCCATATCATTGAAATGCGGTTTTATGAAGGCAAAACCCAGATGGAGGTGGCGAGAGAGGTGGGGATTTCCCAGGCCCAGGTCAGCCGTCTGGAAAAAAATGCCCTGAAAAGCATGAGAAATTTTTTAAGATCGTAAAAGAGACGGGAAAAGCCGATTTACGGCATAAAACAGGCGCCGCCCCATTGGGACGGCGCCGTATGTCAGGATCAAACGATACCCTGGGCCTTCATTGCGTCTACTACTTTTTCGAAAGCGGCGATATTTGCGCCTACTACGAAATTGTCTTTCATATCATAACGCTCTGCAGCTTCAGAAATTTTGCTGTAGATATCTTTCATGATGTTGTGAAGTTTTTCATCCACTTCTTCAGCGCTCCAGGAAAGTCTCATGGAGTTCTGGCTCATTTCCAGAGCGGAGGTAGCTACGCCGCCTGCGTTGGAAGCTTTGCCCGGCAGGAACAGGATCCCGTTTTCCATAGCGTATTCTGTAGCGTCCAGAGTAGTAGGCATATTTGCGCCTTCTACGATATATTTGCAGCCGTTGGCCTTCAGGGTCTTTACTGCGTCGAGACCAAGTTCATTCTGTGTTGCGCAGGGAAGATAAACGTCACATTTGATATTCCAGATGCCGACGCCTTCTGTATAAGTGGAGCCTTCCACACGGTCTGCGTATTCTTTGATACGTCCGCGTTTTACTTCTTTGATATCTTTTACTACGTCAAGATTGATGCCGTTGGGATCATGGATATATCCGTTGGAATCGCACATTGCCACAACTTTGGCGCCGAGCTGCGTAGCTTTTTCTACAGCGTAGATCGCAACGTTTCCGGAACCTGTCACAATAACAGTTTTGCCTTCCAGTGAATCGTTGTGAGCTTTCATAAGTTCATCCAGAATATAAACAACGCCGTATCCGGTAGCCTGGGTACGGATCAGGGAACCGCCGAAAGTAAGACCTTTTCCGGTAAGAACGCCTTCGCTGAGATTGCGGATACGTTTGTACTGTCCGTACAGATAACCGATCTCACGTCCGCCTACGCCGATATCTCCGGCCGGTACGTCTGTATCAGCGCCGATATATTTGCAAAGTTCTGTCATAAAGCTCTGGCAGAACGCCATAACTTCTCTGTCAGATTTACCTTTGGGGTCAAAGTTGGAACCGCCCTTGCCGCCGCCGATAGGAAGGCCGGTCAGGGAGTTTTTGAAGATCTGCTCAAATCCCAGGAATTTCAGAATGCTTTGGTTTACAGAGGGATGGAAACGAAGACCGCCCTTATAAGGTCCGATGGCGCTGTTGAACTGAACGCGGTAGCCTTTATTTACCTGTACGTTTCCTTTGTCGTCTGTCCACGGAACGCGGAAGGAGATGATTCTTTCCGGCTCTACCAGGCGTTCAAGAATAGCCAGCTTGCGGTATTCTTCTTCATTTTTGTCAATAACGACCTTCAGGGAATCAAGAACTTCCTTTACTGCCTGATGGAATTCCGGTTCGCCTGGATTCTGCGCTACGACTCTCTCGTAAACTTCTTCAGTGTAAGACATAATAATTCCTCCTCATCCATTTTGTAAATGCTGACCTCGTCAGCGTCCAGAACTATTATACACGAAAGTGGTAAAGTTGAAAAGAGTTGAATGAAAAAAAGTTATTGTCAGACGGTTTTGGAGAACAGGCGGTTTTCTGAGGTAGACTTAAACTGAAGAAAATGGTATACTATAGCTTACAGGTATCTTTACTTTGTTAGAGAAAAGGCAGAAAGGGATGAGGAGGGACCTTTATCGGCAGAAAGATATATTTGAAAGGAGATTGCAAAAATGACAGGATTTAACACAAAAGTAACACCGGAAATTGAGAAACTGACCCAGATCTGCAAAGACCATACCACCATAGATCTGTCTCTGTACGGCAAATACGATGTCAAAAGAGGACTTCGCGATATTAATGGAAAAGGCGTTCTCGCCGGACTGACCCAGGTATCCAACGTGCAGGCGGTGAAGGTTGTGGACGGGAAAGAGGTTCCCTGCGCGGGAAGTCTTTACTACCGTGGGTACAATATTAAGGATCTGACGGCCGGATTTGTGCGTGACAACCGTTTTGGATTTGAGGAGACCACTTATCTCCTTCTTTTCGGCGTACTGCCGAACAAACAGCAGCTTGCTGATTTCAGCCATCTGCTGGCAAACCAGCGGACGCTTCCGCGAAATTTCGTAAGAGACGTGATCATGAAGGCGCCGGGCAGAGATATTATGAATGCCCTGTCCCGAAGCGTGCTGACCCTGTATTCCTACGACAATAATCCGGAAGACATCTCGCTTCCAAACGTTCTCCGGCAGTGTCTGAACCTGATCAGCGTATTTCCGCTGCTTTCTGTTTACGGATATCAGGCTTATAATCATTATATCAAGGGAAAGAGCCTTTATATACATAATCCGAAAAAAGAACTTTCCACAGCGGAAAACATTCTCCGCATCCTGAGACCTGACAAGAAATATACGGATCTGGAAGCGAAAATCCTGGATCTTGCCCTGATCCTTCATATGGAGCATGGCGGAGGAAACAACTCTACCTTTACAACTCACGTTGTATCTTCCTCCGGAACAGATACTTATTCCACCATCGCGGCGGCGCTGGGCTCTCTGAAGGGACCAAAACACGGCGGAGCGAACATTAAAGTGATCCGTATGTTCCAGGATATGAAACACGCTGTCCATAACTGGGATGATGAGGATGAGGTTCGCGCATATCTGAAAAAACTTCTCCATAAAGAAGCTTTTGACAGAAGCGGCCTGATCTATGGAATGGGACACGCTATTTACTCCGTATCCGATCCGAGAGCGGAAGTACTGAAAGGATTCGTGGAAAGTCTTGCGAAGGAAAAAGGACGGATGAAGGATTACCGCCTGTATTCCATGGTAGAAAGACTTGCGCCTGAAGTGATTGCGGAGGAGCGCCGGATCTATAAAGGCGTAAGCGCCAACGTGGACTTCTACAGCGGATTTGTCTACAGTATGCTGGATCTTCCGCTGGAACTTTATACGCCGATGTTCGCTGTTGCCAGAATCGTGGGCTGGAGCGCCCATCGGATGGAAGAGCTGATCAACACGGATAAGATCATCCGTCCGGCATATAAGAACGTCCTTGATTCCGCGGAATATATTCCTCTGGATGCCCGCTGAAAATCAAAAGCACAGGGAGAGAGACATGTTTCGATGTTTTTTTCCAGATGAATATCTGGATTCTGCTTATGAAATAGATTATGAGAAACTGTATGAAGAAGGATACAGAGGTCTCTTGTTCGACATTGACAACACGCTGGTGCCCCACGGGGCGCCGGCGGACAAAAGGGCGGTGGAACTGTTTGGCCGCCTTCGGAAAATAGGATTCAAGAGCTGCTTTTTATCAAATAACCAGAGGGAAAGAGTAGCTTCTTTTAACGAAAAGATCGGGGAGCATTTTATAGAAAATGCCCATAAACCCGCGGTTCGCAATTATGAGAGGGCAATGGAACTGCTGGGAACGGACCGCACGAATACAATTTTTATCGGAGACCAGCTTTTTACAGATATCTATGGAGCCAGGAGAACCGGGATCCACAGCATTCTTGTAAAGCCGATTCATCCGAAGGAGGAGATCCAGATTGTGTTCAAGCGGTATTTGGAAAGAATCGTACTTTATTTTTACAAAAAAGAGGAGGGAACTTTATGAACCATGTGGTGATCATCGGGTTTATGGGTTCAGGTAAAACGAGAGTGGGGAAACAGCTTTCCAGAGACTTGGAACTGCCGTTTATCGATCTGGAAAAGCTGATCGTAAAAAAGATGAATCTTTCAGTAAGAGAAATGTTTGAGAGATTCGGCGAGCCTTTTTACAGAGCGCTGGAAACGGTGGCGCTGAAAGAACTGATCAAGGACACAGAGCGCAAGGTGATCTCTCTTGGAGCGGGGGCGCCGCTTCAGGAACAGAATGAAAAATATATTAGGGAACTGGGAACGGTTGTATATCTGAAAGGCTCTCTGGACACCTTGAGGAAGAGACTGGAAAATTCACGGAAGGATCCGCTGCTTGACGGAGACGACAGAGACGAAAAAATCAAAAAGCTCCTGAAACAGAGAGATCCTGTATACAAAAAATTCGCGGACATTCAGGTTGTGACAGGAGTCAAGCCTTTTGAGGAGCTGATCCGTGAGATTGAAGATAAATTACAGGCGTATGAAAAAAATAGTTGAAAAAAATTCCATGGTATTATAGAATGAAAGATAGCGAACAGTACAAGAAGGAGGAAATAAACTATGATTTCAGCAGGTGATTTCAAAAACGGTATCACACTTGAAATTGATGGAAATGTATGTCAGATTGTTGAATTTCAGCATGTAAAACCTGGAAAGGGCGCTGCATTTGTCAGAACAAAATATAAAAATATCATTACAGGAGCTGTACTTGAGAAGTCTTTCCGTCCTACGGAAAAATTCCCGCAGGCACGTATCGACCGTGTGGATATGAGCTATCTGTATAATGACGGTGAACTTTACAACTTCATGAATACGGAGACTTATGACCAGATCGCTCTGACAGCGGAGCAGGTAGGCGATTCTCTGAAATTTGTAAAAGAAAACGATGTTGTAAAAGTATGTTCCTACAATGGAAACGTATTCGCCATCGAGCCGCCTCTGTTTGTAGAACTTGAGGTAACAGAAACAGAGCCCGGATTTGCAGGAAACACTGCTCAGGGCGCGACCAAGCCGGCCATCGTTGAGACAGGCGCTCAGGTTATGGTTCCTCTGTTTGTAAACCAGGGAGACAAATTAAAGATCGATACAAGAACAGGTGAATATCTGTCCCGTGTATAAAAAGCATATTGCTGCAGCCGCCGTATCCCGGCGGCTGTTTTGCTGACAGGACATCTGATTTTCTGGTATGCGGAACATGGACAGAGGCAGAAGGCAGAGGTATAATAAAACCATCGGATCATTTGCATCATAATCGTAGTGGAAAGGGAGTTGGTCATGGAGTACAGAGTATTAGGAAAAACAGGGCTTCGCGTTTCAAAAATGGGATTCGGAGGGATTCCCATTCAGAGAATCGACAGGGAAGGAACAAGAAAGCTTCTGCATGAGATGGCAGAGAAGGGCGTCAACTATATCGACACGGCCAGGGGATATACCGTCAGTGAGGAATATATCGGATATGGTATGGAGGGAATCCGGGACCGGTTTGTTCTGGCGACAAAATCCATGTCAAGGACAAAAGAAGCCATGGCTGCTGATATTGAAACAAGCCTCCGGAACCTGCGGACAGACTACATTGATCTTTACCAGATCCATAATCCCAGTATGGAGCAGCTTGAGCAGGTCATGGGAGAGGGCGGCGCTCTGGAAGCGCTGGAAGAAGCGAAAAAAGCAGGAAAGATCGGACACATTGGTCTGACGGCCCATTCTGTGTCTGTTTTTCAAAAAGCCCTTGCCCTTGACTGGGTGGAAACGGTGATGTTTCCCTACAATATTGTGGAAAATCAGGGAGAAGAACTGATCCGGCAGTGCGCGGAGCGCAATGTGGGATTTATCGCCATGAAGCCTCTGGCAGGCGGAGCCATTGAGGATGCTTCTCTTGCGCTGCGTTATATTTGTTCCAATCCTGATGTGACAGTTGTGATCCCCGGTATGGCGGAACTGTCTGAACTGGAACAAAACCTTGCTGCCTGCGAGGACGGCTCGCCTCTTAAAGAAGAGGAGCTGAAGAAGATCGATGATGTAAGGAGACAGCTTGGAACGGATTTCTGCCGCCGCTGCAATTACTGCGCTCCCTGTACTGTGGGGATTGATATTCCAAGCGTATTTTTGTTTGCCGGATATCTGCAGAGATATAATCTGGCGGAATGGGGAAAATCCCGTTACAGCACGCTTAAGGTAAAGGCGTCGGCATGTATCGGATGCGGTGAATGTGAGCCAAGATGTCCCTATCATCTTCCGATCAGGGAGAAAATGAAACAGTGCGCAAAAGATATGGGAGAATAAAAACTTATTTTAGGGAATCTTTCCATTTTTTGCTGGAAAAACTGCCTGTAATAGGGCAGTTTTTCTATTGTATAAGAATTTCTGTCTGTGATATAATGGCAAAAGCTGGTTTGGCCAAAAATAAAACCTGGCAGGACCATACAGATGGAGGACAGACGTATGCGCTATATGAGACAATTTGGTATTATTTTAGGAGTTACCTGCGTGGGAGAGGTGCTGAAATATTTTCTTCCTCTGCCTGTGCCGGGAAGCATTTACGGACTTGTACTGATGCTTGTTTTGTTGTCGGCCCGGGTGATCCGGGTAGAGCATGTAAAAGAGGTAGGCGAATTTCTCATCGAGATCATGCCTCTTATGTTCATTCCGGCAGGCGTCGGACTAATGACGTCCTGGGGACAGCTTAAGTCTTTCCTGGTCCCTCTGGCAGTGATCACTGTGGTTTCCACCTTTGTGGTAATGATCGTGACAGGAAAGGTGACAGATTTTTTACTTGACAGAAAAGAGGAAAAAGAGAAAAATGGACAATGTGATTCTTAATTCAGCCACCGTAGGTATTGTGATCAGCCTTTTGGCCTACGAGATCGGGCTTGCGGCAAAGAAAAAATGGAAGCTGGCGGTGCTGAATCCGCTGCTGATATCAATTCTTCTGGTGATCGTTTTTCTGGCTGTCTTTCATGTGGATTACGACAGTTACAATACCAGCGCCCAGTATCTGAGCTATCTTTTGACGCCGGCTACAGTCAGTCTTGCCATCCCTTTGTATCTGCAGATGGAGACTCTGAAGAAAAATTTTGCGGCGATCATCATCGGAATTTTTTCCGGAGTTCTGGCAAGCCTTGGCTCTGTTTTTGCCATGGCAGCGCTGTTCGGCCTCAGCCATAAAGAGTACGTCACCCTGCTTCCGAAATCTATTACAACAGCGATCGGAATGGGTGTTTCCGAAGAACTGGGAGGATATGTAACGATTTCCGTCGCTGTGATCATCATTACCGGTGTTCTGGGAAATATGACGGCGGAGACTGTGTGTAAAATATTCCGCATCCGTTATGCGGTGTCCAGAGGACTCGCTGTTGGAACCTCCTCCCATGCGGTGGGAACGGCCAAGGCAATGGAAATGGGAGAAGTGGAAGGCGCTATGAGCAGCCTTGCCATTGTAGTATGCGGGCTCTGCACAGTGATCGGCGCCTCTGTATTTGCCGGTCTGATGTGAAATTATATACAAAGGAGGAGATCATATGATGCGCTTAAAGAAAAAAATATCTTATTTTCTGTTGTCACTTTTCCTTGTCTGCGGACTGTTTCTGCCTCAGCTCAATGTATGGGCCGGGGCGGATACGGATATGGCTGTACATTTTATTGATGTCGGAGAAGGCTTATCTATCCTTGTACAGTCAGGCGGTCAGAATCTGCTGTATGACGGCGGTGACCAGGAACACGCGGATGGGGTTGTCTCCTACCTGCGTCAGCAGAATGTCCGGAATATTGATTACATGATCTCCTCACATTATGACGAAGATCATGTGTCAGGGCTTATCGACTGCATGAATGATTTTACAGTCAGCAATCTGATCGGTGCCGACTATACGCAGAACTCCGACGTTTTCGCAGAATTTATGGATACCGCTTCTTCGAAAGGTCTTGAAGTAAAATATCCATTTGTGGGAGACTCTTATTCTTTTGGCACAGGCAGCTTTACCATCCTTGCTCCGGATGGCATTAATGCCGATGACAGCAATAATAATTCTGTTGCGATCAAGCTGGAGAATGGTTCTACAAGCTTTATTTTCACAGGAGACGCGGAAGAAAAAAGCGAAGAGGACATGATCAGGCCTGATGTGGATCTGGACTGTGACGTTCTGTGCGTAGGACATCATGGATCATCAAGCTCTACATCCTGGGATTTTCTTGAGGCTACCACGCCTTCCTATGCTGTTATAAGCTGCGGCATGGGAAATCAGTATCATCATCCGTCAGCGGAGACTATGGAACGGCTTTCCGATATGGATATTCCCGTATTCCGCACAGACGAACAGGGAACCGTTACCGCTGTGTCCGACGGAACATCGGTCACATGGACGGCTTCGCCGTGTAATGATTATTCTTCAGGTGACGAAGTTTCGGGAGCGGAAGAGGAAACAAAGGCTGTTTCTGCACCTGCGGAGAATACTGTGCCGGAAACGACAGCGGAGACAACAAATTCAGCTACTGTGTGGTTATCCGCCACAGGCGAAAAATATCACAGCATTCCGAACTGCGGCAATATGAATCCCGATAAGGCAAGACAGATATCAGAAGCCGACGCGATTGCCCAGGGTTATACTGCCTGCAGCAAATGTTTCTAAAGAATTTCCAAAATAAAAAATGCCGCGTATGCGGCATTTTTTTATGGACCTGGCGGGAATCGAACCCGCGTCCGAAAGCCTATCCCCTAAGGCATCTCCCATCACAGTCGCTGTTTTAACATTCCCTCCGCCTTACGCCCACCGACAGGCTTAAGGCTTCAGTAGCTTCATGATACATCTGCCGGGTCAAAGCTTACCCGGCAAGGTTTCTCACATAGTCGACGCCAGATCCCTGGTGTGTGAGTGCATCAGGGCTGACGAGCAGCAATTAGGCTGCTAACGCGTACTGTTCGTCTGCGTTTATATTTAGTTTCCCGGTTGGTGCGCAGTCCAGGAGTCTGCGGATGGCTTCCTCAGCTTCAAAGCCCCCGTCGAAACCAGTACAAGCCCTTAACGGTATGATATCTACTGGCGTACAAACGAACAAAGGCTTCTTCTGAGAATTCATTATATGGGAGCGCTTTTGTTTTGTCAAGGTTTTCCGCTGAATTTGCCGCCGCGTCTTTTGGCCTGCATCCTTGTATATTTCCTTTTTATGACCGGATGTCCTGATGTTTCATAAGACGGACGGAAATGAAGCAGAAAATTATGGAAAACAGAACGGCGGAAATCAGGAAGGGAAGGAAACCGCCTGCCAGACTGTCTTCTGTTTTATTTGAATTCATGCCGAGAAGCATCAGGCTGTAAGGCCAGACAAGTCCCATATCCTTGTTTATGATAAGCATTCCGGTAACGCTTCCTATCAGAGCAATGCCGATGGGGACAGAAAAACTGCGGATCTTCATGGAAAGAAGCAGCTGCAGGGAACAGATCGGTACGGCGCCCAGAATTCCCCTGAGAAGCCAGAGAATGATCTCCGGCGGGCAGAATCCGGGCAGGCCTACAAGCTTTCCGCATATGAGATACAGAGTTCCCATCCATAGCTGGGTCAGCAGGGTAATTGCCAGGATAACTGCCAGTTTGGCGAAAAACAGACAGGATACAGGAACCGGGGCAGTCATGATCATATTCCAGTTGTTGTGCCTGTGTTCCAGCCGCCACAGATAGGAGCAGTAAAGCCCGATCAGAGGGGCGTAAAAGAAGCAGGCATAAAATAAAGTGCTCTGTGTCCACAGAGAATACCATTCGGATTCCAGGATTCCCTGATTTTGCAGATAATTAAAAGTTCCCATGATCGCGGGGATAACGGGAATAAGAAGGCAGGCAGGAAGGATCATGGAATGGCAAAGCTTCCTGCTTTCTGCCGAGATACAGCGAGCCAGCATAGGTCAGACCTCCTTTTTCTGAATTATGGTCCGGCAGATCAGGTAAATAAGTATGCCTGCCGCCAGAAACAGAAGAAACGAAACTGTGGGAAACGGAATCTCATAATAGCCGAGAATCTTGTTGATCTCGGAATCCCAGTCCATTCCCACACAGGCAAATACAGAATAATATCCCCACAGGATCAGACGGGCCACAGGCGCCGGGAAAAACATGGAAAATAGTCCAAGGAAGCATCCTGCAAGCCCAACCCCAAGAGGAAGAAGCTGATTTTCCGAGACCAGGGATAAAAACTGCTGGATGCACAGAATAACAGCGCTTACCGTAAAGGTGACAAGAAGGTAAAGAAGATAGAGGGATATTTTCAGGCTGCCGAAATGGTTTATCGTTCCCAGCACCGGAAGCATGATCCCCTGTCCCGCTACAAATATCAGAAGATATTTGAGACAGGTGAGATACTTGCAGTCAAAAAATCCGTCGCGCTTCTGAAGTGTAAAAAGAATCTTCAGAGTGTCGCCCTTTACCTCCATATCGCAGACTCTGCTGGCGATCACGGACAGCATCAGAGGAAGCATGATCGCGTTCATCGGCGGAAGCTGATAAAAAAACATCATATACCCGTCCGGAAGTTCCTGGGGCTTCATAGAGGAAATCTGCCAGACCGCCCACAGAATCTGGAACAGAAGAAAGCCCAGAGGGACGAAAAGGGCTTTTTTATGCCGTGCTTTCAGCTTTTCCGCCCGCATTTGCCGGAAAAATACAGAACTCATAAACTCACCTGCTTTCCTGTAAGATGAAGGAAGATATCTTCAAGGCTCATCTGCTGCTCCTGAAGACGGAGGATCCCGATTCCTGAATTTACCAGAAGAGAGACGGCCTGCATGATCCTGTTGTCCTCCAGTGTACGGAGACTGAGCGATCCGTTTTTCCATTCAGCCGGAAGTCCGGAATGTTTCAGATAACTGAAGGCTCTCTGATCGTCCGAGGTACGAAGAAGCAGTCTGGAACGGCTGTGTTCGTGGAGAACGGACAGACTGTCCTGGAATACCAGCTCTCCCTGATTGATGATGCCTACATGGGTGGCCATCTGGTCGATTTCAGAGAGAAGATGGCTGGATATCAGTACAGTAATGCCGAATGTCTTGGGAAGCGAGGAGATCAGTTCCCGCATTTCCTGGATTCCTGCCGGATCCAGACCGTTGGTAGGTTCATCCAGGAGAAGTATCTTCGGATTTCCCAAAAGGGCGGCGGCAAGGCCAAGGCGCTGTTTCATGCCAAGGGAATACTGGCTGACCTTTTTATCCTGCTGATCTTTCATGCGTACAATCTGCAGAACCCTGGAGATTTCTGTTTCCGGAACATTTTTCAGCGTGCAGATGATCTGAAGATTTTCTTTACCGCTCAAATGCCCGTAATATGCGGGAGATTCGATCAGAGATCCTGTAGAAGAAAGGATACTCAGCCGGTTTTTTGAGGTGACTTCTTTTCCGAGGATAGTGATGTTTCCTGCTGTAGGCTTTACAAGACCGAGCAGCATTTTCAAAGTGGTGGATTTTCCTGCGCCGTTTGGTCCGAGAAAACCGTAAATGCTTCCTCCCGGCACGCGAAGATCAAGCTGATCCACAACGACCTTTGACTTGTACTTTTTTGTAAGAGATTCTGTAGCAATAACAGGTCCCATAAATAATACCTCCTTCATTTTTCAAAATAAAATAAGAATACGCCGCATACGTCTTTTGACCGGGGACATATGCTCTTTACAGAAAACACTATAAAGCATCAGGCTTATAAGAGACTTAATCAAACCTTATTTTTTCCTTAAATCTGCCGGAAAGATATTGGAATGGGGAACCGGCTGCGGTTATAATAAAGAACAGAAGATCATGTGGAGGAAAGCGTTTATGGACATTCATCAATATAAGATCATGCTTGTGGATGACAACCGGGATCTGGCGGAGATGATCGCGGGAATTTTGCGTCAGAGCGGATATGAAAATATCGTAACGGCGGGAAGTGTGGCGGAAGCGCTGGAAGTATTTCAAAGAGAGCGGCCCGATATGGCGGTGCTGGACGTGATGCTGCCGGATGGGGACGGATTCCGGCTGTTTCAGAAGCTGAGAGAGAAATCTCAGATCCCGATCCTTTTTCTTTCCGCAAAGGACGAGGACAGAGACAGGCTGTTTGGTCTGGGGCTTGGAGCCGACGATTATATTACGAAACCTTTTCTTCCGCCGGAGCTTGTGCTGCGAATCAGCGCTATCCTGAAGAGGGCGTATCAGTTTGGAACGGAGAAAAATGCAGAAGACGCTTCTGTTCTCCGTCTGGGAGAATGCCAGGTGCTGTTTGAGTATGGTACAGTTCGGAGAGGAGAAAAAGAAACGCCGCTTACGGCAAAGGAACTTGCCATCCTGAAAAAGCTGAATGAAAACAGAGGAAAGATCGTGACTTTTGACGCTCTGTGCAGCGCGGCCTGGGGAGATTCCTATTATGGATACGAAAATACGCTGATGGTGCATATCCGGCATCTGAGAGAAAAAATAGAGGAAGATCCTTCGCATCCCCGCTGGCTTTTGACCGCCCGGGGACTTGGATACCGTCTGGCAAAGGAGTAAGTATGAAAAGTCTTTTAAAAATCATTTTCCGGTATTCCGTTACCGCCGGAGCGATCATTTTTGCTGTTTTGATTTTTAATATGTCGGTGTTTATCTACTGGGGATACAAAACCGTGGACTCCGGCAAAAATACACAATTCAGCAGAAACTCTTTAGAAGAAGTGGGACGGGAGCTTTATCAGAAGGACGGACGCTGGGAGATTACCGGACAGGGTATAGAAAAGATGAAAGATATGGGGTATCAGTGGAGCATGGCTCTTGACGGCCGGGGGACTGTGGTATGGGAATGGCGGCTTCCTGATAATTTTGCCCGTTCCTACAGCCTGAAAGATGTGGCGGCTTTTACCAGGTGGTATCTTCACGATTACCCTGTGGCGGTCTGGCAGTCGGGTGATCTTCTCCTGGTAGTGGGGCTGGATAAAGGGACTTATGTAAGATTCAGTGATCTGTTTCCCCTCAGCAATATAGAGGGGATTCCCGGTTATCTCAGTCTGGCTTTTACTGTAAATACGGTTCTGATCCTGTTTCTTGTCCTCCTTTTGGGGTATCGCTTTTACAGGGCCCTGAAACCTATAGGAAAGGGAATTGAAAGACTTTCCAGACAGGAAGATGTAAATCTTAAAGTAAAGGGAATGGCAGGGGATCTTGCGGGGCAGTTAAACAAAGCGTCCTCGGTGCTGCAGAAACAGAAGGAGATGCTTTCCAAACGGGATCAGGCGCGGACAGAATGGATTTCCGGTGTCTCGCACGATATCCGTACTCCCCTTGCGCTGATCCTTGGTTATTCGGACAGACTGAAAAAGGAAGAAAATCTAAGCGGGGACGCAAAAAGATCGGCAGAGATCATCTGCCGCCAGAGCCTTATCATACGCCAGCTTATTGATGATCTGAATCTGACCTCCAAGCTGGCTTATCAGGCGCAGCCTTTAAAGAAATCCCTCTGTTCTCCTGCTCAGATTCTGAGGGAATGCGCGGCTGATATTTACAATGAGGATATCCCGGAAGAAAAAAGCGCGGAAACAGAGATGGAACTTCTGATAAGTCCGGACGCGGAACAGATCCGTATCCTGGCGGATTCCGGCCTTTTGAAGAGGGCGCTGCGCAATCTTATCGGAAACAGCATTCGCCATAATCCCCAGGGATGTATGGTGCGGATCCGTCTCAGCCGCAGCGGCAGTCAGGTGCGTTGGAAAATTTCAGATACCGGAAGGGGAATTCCGGAAACAGTGGTGCAGAATATGGATACTCAAACAGAGAAGGTTCATATCATGGGACTTCGCCTTGCCCGGCAGATCGCCCGGGCTCACGGGGGAGATCTGGTTTTCTGCCGGAGAGAGACAGGCTCTTATGATGTGGAGATGGTGCTCCCTGACAGGGAAAATTAAAAGAAAGTTTTTCTTGAATTTTATATTTTAATGTGCTAATATCGGAATCAGACAAGGATGTCAGAGTACACCAGTTACTCCGGCATCCTTTCTTTTTCGTTCCGGAACAGATAAAAACGATGAGGAGGATGAATGATGGATACTGGAAATACGGCTTTTATGATAATCTGTGCAGCCTTTGTGTTTTTTATGACGCCTGGTCTTGCTTTTTTTTACGGTGGATTGGTACGGAGGAAAAATGTCTGCAGCACCATGATGGCCTGTGTGGCAATCATGGGGCTTTCTGTGGTAATGTGGTCACTGTTTGGGTATTCCCTTTCTTTTGGGGGAAATCATATGGGAGTGATTGGGGACTTTCGCTGGTTTGGACTGAAAGGAGTAGGAATGGAAGCAGGACCATATGCGGATACGATCCCCCATCTTGTATTCTGTGCCTTTCAGATGATGTTTGCAATGATCACCCCAGCCCTGATCACAGGAGCTTTAGTAGGGAGGATGAAATTTAAGGCACTGTTTCTTTTTGTGACATTCTGGTCGCTGATCGTATATTACCCTATGGCGCATATGGTCTGGGGAGAAGGAGGATTTCTGGCATCTATCGGTTCTGTAGATTTTGCCGGAGGAAATGTAGTCCATATCAGTTCCGGTATCAGTGCCCTGACATTAGCTGTGCTCCTGGGGAGAAGGAGAGGATATGAATTTACGACTTACCGAGTACATAATATCCCGTTTGTAGTGCTAGGAGCTTCTATGCTCTGGTTCGGGTGGTTCGGATTTAATGCAGGCAGCGCTCTGAAAGCAGATGGACTGGCGGCACACGCATTTATGACATCTGCCGTTGCGTCAGCTTCCGCTCTTTTATCCTGGATGCTGATCGATGCGGTAAAAAGCAGAAAAACAACATTGGTAGGAGCCTCCACAGGACTGGTGGTAGGGCTTGTGGCGATCACTCCGGGAGCGGGCTTTGTACCTCTTTGGGCTTCCTTTATCATCGGAGGGCTGGTAAGTCCGATCTGCTATTTTGGAGTGGCTCTGGTAAAAAAGAAGCTGAAAATAGACGATGCTCTGGATGCCTTTGGATGCCATGGGATCGGCGGAATCTGGGGCGGGGTAGCCACAGGGATTTTTGCCGACAGGTCCGTAAACAGTGCGGCCAGGTGGAACGGACTGCTTTCTGGCGATTATCATCTCTTTGTTGCGCAATTAATAGGTATATTGGTGACAATCGCCGTTGCAGTAGCCGGCACGCTGATTTGTGCGGCAGTTGTCAGGATTTTTACCCCTTTGAGAGTGAATGAGAGAGAAGAACGGATAGGCCTTGATATTTCCCAACATGGTGAAAGCGCATATCCGAGCTTTAACGGTCTGGACCAGTAGGAGGCAGTTGAATATGATGATAAAAATAGATGCGATTGTAAGAGAAGAAAAGTTTGAGGATGTTAAACAGGCCCTGAACGAGATAGGGGTAAACGGAATTACAGTTTCCCAGGTGATGGGCTGCGGGATACAGAGAGGATACAAAGAAATTGTAAGAGGGATGCAGGTGGATATGCAGATGCAGCCCAAACTTAAATTTGAAATAGTAGTTTCGTCAGAGGAGTGGGAGAAAAAAACTGTGGATGCTATCCGGAAATCTGCTTATACGGGAGAAGTAGGAGACGGAAAGATTTTTACTTATGAAGTCCGTTCCGTTCTTAAGATCCGTACGGAGGAAACCGGTTATGACGCGATTCAGACAACAGAGTGATTTTTCAGCCTCTGCTGAAGAAAGGGAACCAGGAGGCAGCCGCCCCGGTTCCCTTTTCCTGTGAAAGATTACGGATTTTTTATTACTTGTCACTCATTTCTCAAAATGCAGGGTCTTGTGGTATTTTGCGTACTGTTCCAGAAGATCGCCCCACTTTTCTCCGTCCGGCTTGTTTTCGTTGTTGTTGTAATTTTCTTCGCCTTTTAATTCATCCATATACTGGATATAATCCAGAATATAGATATCTACGGTGGAAATATCCCTGTCCTGAATGGCAAAGTTGTTTGTATTGCCGGAGGAGTCATTGTAGGGAAGCCTGTTGCCCTGCGCGTCCAGAGCGACAAGGAAGCAGTCGCTGTCAGCGCCCTCATCGTAGAGCTCCTGGACGGTGAGCTCATAAGGAGTTTTCGTGACAGACTTCAGACCGATGCCGTTCTCGTTTGTTTCATTGATATCCAGAGTTACGGTCCGGGAGGTGTCTACTGTTACCGGGATTTCAAAATCCCAGTTTCCTTCAAAAATGTACTGCGGAACTTTAAAACTGCCGGGATCCTCCGTATTTACTTCCGATTCATCAAAAGGCCTGTCGCCGCGCAGCTCTGTGATATGAAGAGACAGGCGGAAGGAATCCGGAATATCAATGGTTTTGATATAGGATTGGAGGGCGCCGCCTTTTGCGCTGACTTTATCCACAAATTCGGACAGAAGCGCATAGCCTTCGTCTGTTTCATCATTCAGATCATCCATGGACACGCCCATTTCATCCAGAACTTCCTGAGTCATATGATCATACTGCTTATTATATTCAGTAAAATCTTTGGCTGCCTCCGCAAGGTCGATGCGCAGAATGCAGGAGTAAGTATGTTCGTCGAGAAAAGCCCCTTCCAGATTATAATACTGTATTTCAGGGGCGCCGTCCCCTTTGAAATCAAAGCCTGTAGAGGCCAGAAGGGATACGATGGGTTTTCCGTTCTGATCCTTCATAGTTTCCGGAAAAGCGTCCGGGGTTTCGGCGGACATAGTAAGATATATGGCCTGATCGTTGGCGTAAATTTCAGAAAATGTAATGGTCAGGCCGTCGCAGGTTTTTGTATAAAGATTATTTTCCTGGGGAGATGTTTCCGCAGAAGAAGTTTCTTCCGGAGTTGTCTCTCCTGGCGTCGCCGCTTCCGGCTCTTCAAGAACGGAGGCGTTATCCGCAAAGTTTCCGAAGAAGCTGACGTTGTCCTGAAGCTTTTCAAAAAGGCTGCCTACCAGCGGAAGTTCTCTGGCCATTACCGGATCAGACACGCAGATAATAAACCCAACGGCCAGTACCGCGGCAAGACCCCCGGCAATCTTTCCTCCTGTTTTCATCCAGCGGAAAGGATCTGCAGGAGCCGGCTTTTGTACGATTTTCCGGCTTTCTATGATGCGGTACGCTTTATTTACTTTATCGTGGACAACGGCAGGAATCTCCGCGTCCTGGCACAGGATTTCCTGCAGATCGTTTTCATTTTTATTTTTAAGATATGTATTTTTCATGCATGTTCCTCCTTAACAGGATAGTGGTATTCGCGGGCAAGGATCTGACGCCCTCTCTGGAGTCTTGTCTTTACCGTACTGACGCTCAGGTTCAGGATCTGGCCGATTTCTCTTGTATTAAAGCCTTCCATATAATACAGAAGAAGGATAAGACGGTATTTTTCATCCAGAGGGGCCAGTACCTGGTTCCATTCAGCAGTTTCATAATCTTCCTCGTAGACGATGGTTTCCGGAATCGTATCGGAACAGAGCATCCGTTTTTTTCTGCTCAGGATATCGCTGCATTTGTTGATGAGGATTCTGGTGAGCCAGGTTTTGAAATAACGGTTGTTTTTCAGACTGAGAAGATTTTCATAACAGGACAGGATAGTATCCTGAATGGCATCTGCGGCGTCTTCATCGTTTTTTAAATAGGTACGGGCTATTTTGTACATGCTCTGCATTTGTGTGTCCATCAGAGAACAGAAAGCGTCAGGATCCCCTTTCTTTGCTTTACGCAGTAAATGTTCTGTCATTTTGTTCCCCCTGTTTCCATGACCGGTCTGGTTGTAGATGATCAAAAGCTTTTGTTTTATCTGTTACACCTATTAGACGGTCTCAGCGCCGGAAAGGATTCATAAAAGTAAATGTTTAAAAGAATTCTGCATATATGTTCACATTTCTAACATAAATCTCTGCTATGATAAAACTTAATAAGAAATGATTTTGTTTTTTGCCGTTACAGGATGAAGAAAAGAGAATGATTTCATTCTGTACATGGTTTTGTTTTGTGTTTATAATAACAGATGACGGATATGACGCGACATGGGTAATTTAGAAAATTGGAGGAAGAACATATGGATACTCTGAAAATTCTTGTTGTAGATGATGAAAGCCGTATGAGGAAGCTGGTGAAGGATTTCCTGGTGAAAAAGAATTTCCAGGTTCTTGAAGCCGGGGACGGCGAGGAAGCCATGGATATCTTTTATAAGGAAAAAGACATTGCCCTGATCATCCTGGATGTGATGATGCCGAAAATGGACGGATGGGAGGTCTGCCGTGAGATAAGGAAGAATTCCAAAGTGCCGATCATCATGCTGACTGCCAGAGGCGATGAAAGAGACGAGCTTCTTGGCTTTGACCTGGGAGTGGACGAGTATATTTCCAAGCCCTTCAGCCCGAAGATCCTTGTAGCCAGAGTAGAAGCTATCTTAAGGAGAACGGGGCAGGATATGGCGGAGAATATTCTTTCCGCAGGCGGCATTGTGATCGATAAGGCGGCTCATCAGGCCACAGTGGACGGAAAGCCTATGGAGTTGAGCTTTAAGGAGTTTGAACTTCTGACATATTTCCTGGAAAACGAAGGGATTGCCCTTTCCAGAGAGAAGATCCTGAATTCCGTCTGGAATTATGATTATTTCGGAGACGCCAGAACGATCGACACTCATGTAAAGAAGCTGAGAAGCAAAATGGGGGAAAAGGGCGAATATATCAAAACAGTCTGGGGCATGGGCTATAAATTTGAGGTAGAGGAAAAATGAGATCCATGAGCAGGAACCGGGAAAAAGGGGGACCAAGGTTCCATCCTCTGAGGAGACAGATCGCGGCGCTTTTTATCGGTCTTCTTCTGTTATCAATCTGTCTTATCACTGCGGTCAACGGCCTTTTCCTGGAATCATACTATATCAGCAAAAAGACGGAGACTCTGCGGAACGCGGTGCAGGGACTGGAAAAACTGAAGATTACTGAAAATCCGGATGGAACATGGACGGCGGAAATCCCGGACAGTATGTATAAGGCAAGCTCTGAAAAAAATCTTTCCTGGACAGTGATCACCTGGGACGGCCAGGAGGTTGTATCTGTGGGAAGCAATGATAATATGCTGGTAAACCGTCTGATCGGATATGCTTATGATCTTGATCAGAAGGAAGGGCGGAAGATTATTCTGGAAAAGACGGATACCTACGTGATCCAGCAGGTAAGCGACCGCTTTGCCGAGATGGATTATGTGGAAAGCTGGGGAAATATCGACGGTCAGTTTTATTTTCTGATCCGTTCCCCTCTGGAAAGTATCCGTGAGAGTGTTTCCATTTCCAACAGCTTTTATTTTTATGTGGGAGCGGCGATCATCCTGATCAGCGGAGCGGCGATCTGGGTGATCACAAAGCGGATCACAAAGCCCATCAGCGAGCTGACTGTTCTTTCCAGAAAAATGAGCGACCTTGATTTTGACGCTAAATATGAAAGCCGCGCGGGAAACGAGATTGATGAACTGGGTGAAAATTTCAACAGAATGTCCGCGCAGCTGGAGAAGACGATTTCTGAACTGAAATCCGCCAACAACGAGCTGCAGAAAGATATTGAAAGCAAGATTAAAATAGACCAGATGCGGAGAGAGTTCCTGAACAACGTTTCCCATGAGCTGAAAACGCCTATCGCTCTTGTACAGGGTTATGCGGAAGGACTGAAGGAGAATATTTCAGACGATCCGGAAAGCCGGGAATTTTACTGCGACGTTATTATGGACGAGGCGGCAAAAATGAATAAACTGGTAAAAAATCTCCTGACATTGAACCAGTTGGAGGAAGGACGGGATGAAGTGGCCATGGAACGGTTTGATATCGTCAGCCTGATCGCGGGAGTGCTTCAGTCCATGGATATTATGATCCAGCAGAAGGAAGCGAAGGTAAGTTTTGCGGCGGACCAGCCTGTGGCTGTGTGGGCGGACGAGTTCAAGATCGAGGAAGTCGTGACGAATTACGTCAGCAACGCGTTGAATCATCTGGAAGGAGAGAAGGAAATCGAGATCTGCATCCGGCCGGCGGGAGAAAACAGAGTGAGGATTTCTGTTTTCAATACAGGAACGCCGATTCCGGAAGCCGATCTGCCGAATCTGTGGAACAAATTTTATAAAGTGGATAAAGCCAGAACTCGGGAATACGGCGGCAGCGGCATCGGACTTTCTATTGTAAAAGCAATCATGGAAAGTCTTCATCAGGAATACGGTGTGCAGAATTATGACAACGGAGTAGAATTCTGGTTTACTCTGGATACCGGAAACGAGAATTAGGGAGTTTCAGAGAAAAAACGACAGATGTAAAGAAATTGCTTTGCATCTGTCATTTTTTGGGGTATACTTGTTTACATGAAAAAAGACAGGATGTGTAATGATGATTGGAATTATTGATTACGATGCAGGAAATATCAAAAGCGTAGAAAAAGCTTTGATCTATCTGGGAGAGGAGCCAGTGGTCTCCCGGGATCCGGAGATATTGAAAAAAGCGGACAAAGTGATCCTTCCGGGAGTGGGAAGCTTTGGAGAATCTATGGCGAATCTTCACAGATTCGGACTTGTTTCTGTAATTCAGGACATGATAAAAGAAGGAAAGCCTTTTCTTGGGATCTGTCTGGGACTGCAGCTTCTTTTTGAGAGCAGCGAGGAGAGCCCTGGAGTAGACGGACTGGGAATCCTGAGAGGAAAAATAAAGAAAATCCCTCCGGCTCAGGGACTTAAGATCCCTCACATGGGATGGAATTCTCTGGAGCTTCAGAATAACGGAAGACTGTTCAGGGGAATCCCGCAGGATACTTATGTGTATTTTGTCCATTCCTATTATCTGGAAGCGGAGGAGCCGGAAATCGTAAAGGCGGTGACCCGGTACGGAACCTGTATTCACGCTTCCGTTGAAAAAGAAAATGTTTTTGCCTGCCAGTTCCATCCGGAAAAGAGCAGCCGCATGGGGCTGAAGATACTGGAAAACTTTGCAAAGCTTGAAAGGGAGGGAAACTGAGATGTTTACAAAGAGAATTATTCCCTGCCTTGACGTGAATAATGGAAGGGTAGTAAAAGGCGTCAATTTTGTGGATCTTAAAGACGCGGGAGATCCGGTGGAGATCGCCAAAGCCTATGATAAGGCGGGAGCTGACGAACTGGTCTTTCTTGATATTACAGCTTCCTGTGAGGGACGGGATACGGTAACGGAAATGGTGCGCAAGGTGGCGGCAAATGTGTTCATTCCTTTTACCGTAGGCGGCGGTATCCGTACCATCGACGATTTCAAAAAGATTTTAAGAGAGGGCGCGGACAAAATTTCAGTTAATTCCGCGGCTATCGACCGTCCGGAGCTGATCACCGAGGCTGCGGAAAAATTCGGAAGCCAGTGCGTGGTAGTGGCGATCGATGCAAAAAGAAGAGACGACGGCGGCTGGAATATCTATAAACACGGCGGCCGTCTGGATACAGGGATCGACGCTCTTCAATGGGCGAAAAAGGCAGAAGCCCTTGGCGCGGGAGAAATCCTTTTGACCAGTATGGACTGCGACGGAACAAAATCCGGATATGACATTCCTCTTACCCGGGCGGTTGCAGAGGCGGTATCCATACCAGTGATCGCTTCCGGCGGGGCGGGAACCCTGGAGCATTTTTATGACGCCCTCACTTTTGGGGGCGCGGACGCGGCTCTTGCGGCGTCGCTGTTTCATTACAAAGAACTGGAGATCAGCCAGGTAAAAGATTATCTGGCGGAAAAAGGGGTTTCCGTTCGCAGATAAAAGAGGTGAAGATATGGCTCCTTTGTCAGGAGAGTGGCTGGAAGCGCTGAAAGACGAATTTCACCAGCCGTATTATGCAAAATTATATAAAACGATCATGCAGGAATACAGGACGAGGAAGATTTTTCCTCCTGCAGATGAAATTTTTAATGCTTTTCATCTGACTCCGTTAAGCCAGGTAAAAGTAGTGATCCTGGGACAGGATCCGTACCATAATGACGGACAGGCACAGGGACTTTGTTTCTCTGTCAGAGAGGATGTGGAGATCCCTCCGTCTCTGGTGAATATATATCAGGAGCTCCACGACGATCTGGGATGCTATATACCAGATAACGGAAATCTGGAAAAGTGGGCCCGCCAGGGCGTGCTTCTTTTAAATACAGTACTGACGGTCCGGGCTCATCAGGCGAATTCACACAGAGGGATCGGCTGGGAACAGTTTACCGATGCGGCAATCCGTGTGCTGAACGATCAGGACAGGCCCATTGTGTTTCTTTTGTGGGGAAGGCCTGCCCAGATGAAAAAGACGATGCTGAACAATCCCAACCATCTTATCCTGGAAGCGCCGCATCCCAGTCCGCTGTCTGCTTTCCGAGGATTTTTCGGATGCAGGCATTTCAGTAAGACGAACCGTTTTCTGACGGAAAACGGACTGGACCCCATTGACTGGCAGATAGAGAACCGGAGCGGAAGACAGCAGCCTGGGGCGCAGATGGACGAATGGGTAAAGGAGACAGAATGAGTCAGAAAAACAATTTAGTAAGAAACGCATCCTTTTTGATGATCGCGGCAATGATCTCCAAGGTCATCGGCCTGCTTTATAAAAGCCCTCTGTCGTCCATTGTGGGAAATATGGGAATGGGATATATCAGTCTTGCCCAGAACGCTTATATGATCCTTCTGATGATCGCTTCCTTCAGCATCCCTCAGGCGGTTTCCAAGCTTATTTCCGAGAGAGTGGCGCTCCGGGATTATAAAAACGCGCAGAAGATTTTCAGAGGCGCCATGATCTATGCCGTGACGGTAGGAGGAGTCGTAGCTCTGGTATGTCTGTTCGGCGCGAAGTTGATCATTCCCAGCAACCAGCCGAATGCGGTCCTTGCGCTTCAGATCCTTTCCCCTACGATTTTTCTTTCCGGTATCCTGGGCGTATACAGAGGATATTTCCAGGCATATCAGAATATGCTGCCTACCTCGGTGTCCCAGATCCTGGAACAGATCTTTAACGCTGCGGTAAGCCTTCTGGCCGCGTGGCTCTTTATCAGATATCTGTCGGACGGGACAGCCGGACAGAACGCAAAATGGGGAGCAGCAGGATCTACTGTGGGAACTACGGCGGGAGTTGTGGTAGCTCTTTTGTTTATGCTTCTGGTGTACGGGCTGAACCGTCGGGGGATCCAAACCCGGGTGGCAAGAGACCGCTCTCACCGGGAACAGTCTTACAGGCAGATTTTAAAGCTGATCGTGCTGATCGTATCTCCGATCATCCTCAGCGCTTTTATATATAATGTGAACGGTTATCTGAACGGTCTGCTTTATTCCGAGATCCTGGGACGTCAGGGAGCGGACGCAGATGCGCTGAGCATGATGTATGCAGAGTATGCTACTTACTTTATGAGTATCATCAACATACCGCTGACTCTTTCCAGCGCGGCGCCTACCTCTATGATTCCGGAGATATCTGCCCTGTATGCAGTGAAGGATATGAAGGAGACGCGACGCAGGATCGATCAGACGGTCCAGCTTTCCATGTTTATTTCCGTTCCCTGCGCCGTAGGCCTGGCGACCTTATCCCAGCCTATTGTTTCCTTCTTGTTCGGAGGATCAAACGGAGTGGCCGGAAAACTTTTGATGCTGGGTTCTTTTACGATCCTTTTAAACGGAATGTCCAATATTTCCAACGGCGTTCTGCAGGGGATCGGAAAACCCAAAATCCCCATGATCACTGCCGCGGCAGCTCTTGTGGTGGACGTGGTGGCGGTAGTGCTTTTGCTTATATTCACAGACCTTGGAATTTATTCCCTTCTTGTCGCTATGATCATATATGCGGTAGTTGTCTGCATTCTCAATGATATAGCCATGAAGAAGTACCTGAGATATAAAAATCCATGGAAGAGCGCATATTTGAATCCTGTTCTGGCGTCTGTTCCCATGTGCGCTGTGGCGGGACTGACTTATTACGGGCTGTACCGCCTGATCCGTTCCAATGCAGTCTGCCTGATCCTGGCTGTTATTCTGGCAGCCGCGGTTTACCTTCTGGTCTATCTTCTTCTGGAGGGACCTTCCCGGGAGAAACTATCCCGGATGCCGGGAGGCGCTTATTTGGTGAAAATCGCCGGAAAGCTCCATGGAAGAAAGTAAAGAAAAATATTTGCCGCTGAGTGATTGACATAGATTCCTGGATGTGATATTTTAAAAAGCAGATGCCGGGGAACTGTTTTGGCTGATATCGTGTTCTGGCTTTTATCAGAAAGAAAACGGATTTCTCTGGTGAGATTTTGTTCAGATAGGAGATGGAAGGATGAAGACTTTCTGCAGATAATATGATATTCATATTGACACGGATAAGACTGAACGCGGTCTGAGAAAGGACGGCGGATGTCTGCGTGTATGCAGAAAGGATCCTTGCATGTGATTATATTGGCTGTTGGCCGCTTCTCAGGAAGAGGCGGTGCAGAACCGGTGCGTAAGCCGGCTTTGCGTGCAGACAGATTATGAAGAGCGCGGATTTATTCTGCGCTCTTTTTGTCATGCAGACAAACAGGGAAGATCCGTGAAAAGACTTGAAGTCAGTGGACAAGAAGGAAGATAAAATGAGTACAGAGGGAGGCGGCCGTATGTCGTTGATACAGATAAATCATATGAGTTTTTGCTATGAGGGCGCATTTGAGCCGGTGTTTGAAGATGTTTCCTTTCAGCTTGATACGGACTGGAGACTGGGGCTGACAGGAAGGAACGGAAGGGGAAAGACAACGCTTCTGAGGCTTCTGGAGGGGAAATATCCTTATGAAGGACAGATTATATCCAGCGTCAGATTCCAATATTTTCCCTTTTCTGTAAAAGAGGAAGATCAGGATACCATGCAGATCGCGGAGGAGATGAATCCATCCTGTGAATTCTGGCAGATCTGCTGCGAACTTTCCCTTCTTGGAATGGATACGGAAGTGATGTACCGGCCTTTTTCTTCTCTGAGCCGTGGGGAGGAGACGAAGGTGATGCTGGCGGTGCTTTTTGCAGGAGAGAACCAGTTTCTTTTAATTGACGAGCCGACCAACCACCTGGATATGGAGGCGCGCCAGATGGTAATGGAATACCTGAAGAAAAAGAAAGGGTTTATCCTGGTATCCCACGACAGATACTTCCTGGACGGCTGCGTGGATCATATCCTGGCTGTCAACAGGGCGGATATTGAAGTGATAAAGGGAAACTTTACCACCTGGGAGGAAGAAAAGGAAAAGAAGGATATCCATGAGATCAGCCGGAATGAAAAGCTGAAAAAAGATATCCGGCGTCTGGAAAGTGCGGCGAGACAGGCTGGAAAATGGTCGGATGACGTAGAGAAAACAAAGAAGGGAACAAGAACTGCGGGGCTCCGGCCGGACAGAGGGTATATCGGACATAAAGCGGCGAAAATGATGAAGCGCTCCAAAAATATCGAGAGCCGTATGGAAGCTGCTGCGGATGAGAAAAGAGGTCTTTTGAAAAACATTGAGACAGTGGAAGATTTAAAGCTTTATCCTTTGCGTCATCACCGAGAATGTCTCGTATCTATGGAAGACGTTTCGCTGAAGTACCGCGGTTCCGGAAAAACTATTCTGGAAAACTGGAATATGGAAATAAAGCAGGGGGAAAGAGTCCTTCTCTATGGAAGGAACGGAAGCGGAAAATCCAGTATCCTGAAAGCGATACTGCAGGAAAGCGGGAGCGTAATAATACCGGAGAGGAAAATGGAGGAGGCCGGTGAAAATAAGAAAAAAGAAGACACTTTCTCTCAGTTGGAGATATCAGGAAAAATAAATCTTGCCGGCGGTCTGGTGATCTCTTATGTCGCGCAGGATACCTCCGGACTTGCGGGAACCCTGAGAGAATACGCCCGCATCCATGAAATCGATGAAACGCTGTTTCTTGCGCTCCTCAGGAAGCTGGATTTTTCCCGGGCGCAGTTTGAAAAAAGGATTGAGGATTACAGCCAGGGGCAGAAAAAGAAGGTACTTCTTGCAGGAAGCTTATGTCAGAAGGCCCATCTTTATATCTGGGACGAGCCCATGAATTATATTGATATTTTTTCCAGGAGACAGATCATGGAACTGATCCGGAAATATAAGCCCGCAATGCTTCTTGTAGAGCACGACAGAGACTTTGCGGACTATGCGGCCACGAGGATCATAGATGTAAAGTGAAAGGCGGAAAAAGAACATAGTCAGTGCCGCTTTCTTTACAGCAAATTCCCCGTCCTGCTGCAAGCAGGGCGGGGAAAAGTTTTTACGCGTCTTTTTTATTCTCTTTATTCAGATTCTTTACCGCTGTAGAAAGCATCAGCTTAATGCGGTTCAGCTGGTTTACCTCGCTGGCGCCGGGATCGTAGTCGATGGCTACGATGTTGGCTTCAGGATGTGTGCGGCGGATTTCTTTGATAACTCCTTTGCCTACAATATGGTTCGGCAGGCAGCCGAATGGCTGGATGCAGACAATGTTCGGAACTCCGGCATGGATCAGCTCCATCATCTCACCAGTCAGGAACCAGCCTTCTCCTGTCTGATTTCCCGGAGATACGATAGGTTCCGCCATTTTCGCCAGATCACGGATATCGGCGGCAGGCGTAAAGTGGCGGCTCTGGGAAAGCGCTTCGTTTGCCGTTTTGCGGATCCAGTCGATCCCCTTGATTCCCCAGTTGGCGATAGTAGCCTTGGATTTTTTGAAGCCAAGGCACTGGGACTTGAAGTTCTGGTTAAAGAAGCAGTAGCTGATGAAGTCAATGAGGTCGGGGCATACAGCTTCGGCTCCTTCTGCCTCAAGAAGATCTGCCAGATGATTGTTGGCTGCAGGAAGGAATTTTACCAGGATCTCACCGACGATTCCGACCCGCGGCTTTTTCTCATCACTGATAGGAATCAGGTCAAACTCATGTACCATATCCCGGCACATTTTCTTAAACTGGCTGTGGCTGACGCTGCTTCCCTCCAGGAAGGAGATGACTCTCTGCTCCCAGATCTTATGTTTCCGGTTGACGATTCCCTTTTCCAGCTCGTAAGGACGCATCCGGTATACGCATTTCATCAGAATATCTCCGAATACAGCTCCGTAAACCACCCGTTTGATCAGCGGGAGAGAAAGCTTAAATCCCGGATTGCTCTCCAGACCGCTTAAGTTTGCGGAGATTACAGGCACCTGTTCCATATTGGCTTTCTTAAGAGCGCGGCGGATAAAGGCGATATAGTTGGAGGCACGGCAGCCTCCTCCTGTCTGCGACATGATGACAGCCGTCTTGTTGAGATCGTATTTGCCGGATAAAAGGGCGTCCATGATCTGTCCTACTACGATCAGGGAAGGATAGCAGGCGTCGTTGTTGACGTACTTCAGTCCCACATCCACAGCGCCTTTGTTGTCGTTTGGCAGTACCTCCAGATGGTAGCCGCAGGTGTTGAAGGCGGCCTGGAGGATGCCGAAATGGAAGGGAGACATCTGAGGACAAAGGATAGTGTAATCCTTGCGCATCTCCTTTGTGAAAACAACTTTATTTATAGAAGCCGGCTGGATAGTCCGGTGTTCATTCTGTTTCTCTTTTGCGCGGATGGCGGCGAGAAGAGAACGTACGCGGATACGGGCCGCTCCCAGATTATTTACCTCGTCAATCTTCAGGCAGGTATAGATCTTGCCGCTTCCCTCCAGAATTTCGTAAACCTCGTCTGTAGTAACGGCGTCCAGGCCGCAGCCGAAGGAATTAAGCTGGATGAGATCCAGATTATCCTTTGTCTTGACAAAATTGGCTGCCGCGTACAGACGGGAATGATACATCCACTGGTCGTTGACACGGAGCGGACGCTCGATCTGTGCCAGGTGGGATACAGAATCCTCTGTCAATACGGCAATGCCGTAGCTGTTGATCAGATCCGGGATACCGTGATGGATCTCGGGATCAATGTGATAAGGACGGCCGGCAAGGACAATTCCTCTTCTTCCTGTCTTTTCCAGATACTCCAGAGTTTCCTCCCCTTTTTTCTGAACGTCCCTGCGCACAGCCGCAAGCTCCTCCCAGGCGGCATGGGCGGCGTCTTTAACCTCCTGGGCGGGGATATCTTTAAAGACTTCCACCAGACGGTCCGTGAGGATTGCCTCAGAGGTAAACGCCAGGAATGGATTGCGGAAATCTATGGAAGGATCCCTCAGTTCATCCACGTTGTTCTTGATGTTCTCGGCATAGGAGGTGACGATGGGACAGTTGTAGTGGTTTACCGCGTCCGGAAATTCGTTCCTCTCGTAAGGAATGCAGGGATAGAAAATAAACTTCACCCCTTTTTTGATCAGCCAGCTTACATGGCCATGGGCCAGTTTGGCAGGATAGCATTCCGACTCGCTGGGAATAGATTCGATTCCCAGTTCGTAGATCTTTCTGGTGGAGGTAGGAGAAAGCACTACCTGGTATTTCAGCTTTGTAAAGAAAGTGAACCAGAAAGGATAGTTCTCGAACATATTCAGAACACGGGGGATCCCCACCTGTCCCCGCTCCGCCTTATCTGCAGACAGAGGCTCATAGGAAAACAGCCGTTTATATTTATATTCATAAAGATTGGGAACATGATCCTTATTCTTTTCTTTTCCGATTCCGCGCTCGCAGCGGTTTCCGCTGACGAACTGGCGGCCGCCGGAAAATTTATTGATGGTCAGTCGGCAGTTATTTGTACAGCCCCGGCAGTTGGCCATGGAAGTGGTGTACTGGAGGGAATTGATCTTGTCGATGGAGAGCATGGTAGTCTCTTTTCCTTCTTCATAGCGCTCCCGGGCGATAAGGGCTGCGCCGAAGGCGCCCATGATCCCGGCGATATCCGGACGGATAGCCTGGCAGTCCGCGATTTTCTCAAAGCTGCGGAGCACCGCGTCGTTGTAGAAAGTTCCTCCCTGTACTACAATGTGTTTTCCAAGTTCTGACGCGTCGGAAACCTTGATCACTTTGTAGAGAGCATTCTTAATTACGGAATAGGCGAGACCTGCGGAGATATCCGAAACCTCCGCCCCCTCTTTCTGAGCCTGTTTAACCTTGGAATTCATAAATACGGTACACCGTGTTCCAAGATCAATGGGATGTTTGGCAAACAGCGCTGCTTTTGCGAAATCCTGCACGCTGTAGTTCAGAGATTTGGCAAAAGTTTCGATAAAGGAACCGCAGCCGGAGGAGCACGCTTCGTTAAGCTGTACACTGTCTACCGTCTGGTTCTTTATCTTGATGCACTTCATATCCTGGCCGCCGATATCCAGAATACAGTCAACCTCCGGATCAAAAAAGGCGGCCGCATAATAATGAGAAACGGTTTCCACTTCGCCTTCGTCCAGAAGAAGAGCGGCTTTCACCAACGCTTCTCCATAACCGGTAGAACAGGAGTAGGCGATATGCGCGTCCTTGGGAAGGCGGGAATAAATCTCCTGGATCGACCGGATCGCCGTCTTTAACGGGCTTCCGTTGTTGTTGCTGTAGAAGGAGTAAAGAAGGCTTCCGTCCTCGCCCACAAGAGCTGTTTTGGTGGTAGTGCTTCCCGCATCGATGCCCAGATAACAGTTTCCTTTATAAGATTCCAGATCGCCGGTAGATACCTTATAGGCTGACTGACGGCGGTGGAAGGCTTCATAATCCTCCTCTGTGGCGAACAGAGGCTCCATACGCTCCACCTCAAAATCAAGTTTGATGGACTGGCGGAGACGGTCTTTTAACTCTGTCAGAGAAACGGAAACTTCCTCTTTTGCGTTCATGGCAGATCCCATAGCTGCGAAAAGATGGGAATTTTCAGGAACAATGGTATGCACGTCGTCCAGTTTCAGGGTACGGATAAAGGCTGCCTTCAGTTCGGAAAGAAAGTGAAGAGGCCCTCCAAGAAAAGCTACATGTCCGCGGATCGGCTTGCCGCAGGCAAGACCGGAAATCGTCTGATTCACCACAGCCTGAAAAATAGATGCGGATAAATCCTCTTTTGTCGCTCCCTCGTTGATCAGCGGCTGGATATCTGTTTTCGCGAACACGCCGCAGCGGGCCGCGATCGGATAAAGGGCCTTATAATTTTTCGCATATTCGTTCAGTCCGGAAGCGTCGGTCTGGAGAAGAGAAGCCATCTGATCGATAAAAGAACCGGTTCCTCCGGCGCAGATACCGTTCATACGCTGCTCTATATTTCCTCCCTCAAAGTAGATGATCTTGGCGTCCTCTCCGCCGAGCTCAATGGCGACATCTGTCTGAGGGGCGATTTTCTGTAAAGATGTGGAAACGGCGATCACTTCCTGGACAAAAGGAATTTCCAGATGATTGGCAAGAGTCAGACCGCCGGAACCGGTGATCACCGGATGCAGAGAAACCTCTCCTAATTTGTCGTATGCTTTCTGGAGAAGATCTGCCAGAGTTTCCTGGATATTAGCAAAATGCCGTTCATAATCGGCGAACAGCAGTTTTTCATTTTCATCAAGAATGGCGATTTTTACAGTTGTAGATCCGATATCGATTCCTAATGTGTATGTACTCATCAAAAATGAACCTACCTCCTCTTTTTCTATTTATTTTATACATGTTCTTTCTTATTAAATGTAAATGGGAAACCCCAATTCTGTAACATTATACGACAAAGTTTTTAAAATGACAATGTAAAAGTTCAACAATCCTTTGAGGAAAATAAAGGGCGGAGAACTAAAAATTGGATAAAAACCATCTGATTTACAAAAGAAAGGATTCTTCCTGCCCGGCTCTTTACATTTCAGGAAAACCAAGGTATACTTGACGGAAAATGAAACATCCGGCATATCGCCTGAAAAAGGCGCGGCGATATGGGAAGAACAGGACTGAAGAAAAAGGAAAGAGGGCGAAAAATGGCGGAATATAAATTGCTGAAAACAGAAGGAAGGGCGAAACGGGCGGAATTTCATACGGTTCACGGAGTGATACAGACGCCTGTATTTATGAATGTAGGAACGATCGGAGCGATCAAAGGCGCGGTGTCCACAATGGATCTTTATGAGATCGGTACGCAGGTGGAGCTTTCCAATACTTATCATCTTCATGTGCGTCCGGGCGACAAAGTGGTAAAACAGCTTGGAGGGCTGCATAAATTCATGGTATGGGACAGGCCGATCCTGACGGATTCCGGCGGCTTTCAGGTGTTTTCCCTGGCAAAACTGCGAAAAATAAAAGAAGAGGGAGTTCACTTCCAGTCTCATATTGACGGACATAAGATATTTATGGGACCGGAGGAAAGTATACAGATCCAGTCAAACCTCGCCTCCACCATCGCCATGGCCTTTGACGAGTGTCCCAGCAGCGTGGCGGAGCGGGATTATGTGCAGCGGTCAGTGGCCCGCACAGCCCGGTGGCTGAAACGATGCAAAGAAGAGATGGCAAGACTGAACAGCCTTCCCGACACCATAAATAAAAACCAGCTCCTTTTCGGCATTAATCAGGGTGCCATATATGAAGATATCCGCATAGCTCACGCGCAGCAGATAGCGGAGATGGATCTGGACGGCTATGCGGTAGGCGGTCTTGCGGTAGGGGAAACCCATGAGGAAATGTACCGTATTCTGGATGCAGTGGTGCCGTACCTTCCGCAGAACAAACCTACTTATCTTATGGGAGTGGGAACTCCGGCAAATATCCTGGAAGGCGTGGAGCGCGGTGTGGATTTCTTTGACTGCGTGTACCCCAGCAGGAACGGGCGGCATGGCCATGTGTACACGAACCATGGCAAGATGAATATGTTCAACGCAAAATATGAACTGGATATGCGTCCGATCGATGAGGAATGCCAGTGTCCGGCCTGCCGTCATTACAGCAGGGCGTATATCCGCCATCTTCTGAAAGCGAAGGAAATGCTGGGAATGCGTCTCTGCGTACTGCATAATCTTTATTTCTATAACCACATGATGGAGGAGATCAGGGACGCTCTCGACGCAGGAAGATTTGCGGAATATAAGAAAATGCGACTGGAAGGATTCCGCCAGGGCGGGAATTCATAGGAGGAGTCCTGCCGGAAGATTCCCAGGAGACTGGAGAAGACAATAAAAAATAAGAAAAGCACTTGAATAAACAGGCTTTTTTGTGTATGATAGTGAATAACGCCAGTGTGTGCGGGATACAGCGAAAAGGGAAGTCTTTTCCCTGCTTTTCCTACAGCGTCACGGCGGCGAACCCTTGAACAGGGAACAGTAAGAAACAGCTAGGAAACAGGAGGAATTGGAATGGAAGCCAGCGGAACAGCCAGTATGGGCGTGATGATTCTGTGGATCGTAGTTCTTTTCGGAGTAATGTATTTCCTGATGATCCGTCCGCAGAAAAAAGAGCAGAAAAGAGTACAGGCCATGCTCAACAGCATGGAGGTTGGAGACAGTATCGTGACTACAAGCGGGTTTTACGGCGTTATCATCGACATGACAGAAGAGGATGTTATTGTAGAATTCGGCAATAACAAAAACTGCCGTATCCCTATGAGAAAACAGGCGATCGCGGAAGTGGAGAAGGCAGAACAGGCGTCTGCATAACCGCGGAAAAAATAAGTGCTGCAGATGCGGCGCTTATTTTTTTTCGGAAAAAATCCTCCTGCTTTATGACAGGAATTTAACGATTTTTCGCTTTAACAGGTTGAAATATATTGAAAAGTGCGTTATTATAATAACAATATGCTACGGAAAGAGGGAACAGAAAATGGAATATAAGATCGCATTGATCCCGGGGGACGGGATCGGACCGGAGATTGTAAGAGAGGCCCGGAAGGTTCTGGACGCAGTCTGCCGGAAATATCATCATACATTTACTTATTCAGAAGTACTCTTAGGCGGAGCTTCTATTGACGTACACGGAGTCCCCTTGACGGAAGAGGCCGTAGCCGAGGCGAAAGCCTCCGACGCGGTATTGATGGGTTCCATCGGCGGAGACGCGAAAACTTCCCCATGGTATCAGCTTGAACCGTCCAAACGTCCGGAAGCCGGCCTTCTCGCGATCCGCAAGGCGCTGAATCTTTTTGCAAATCTTCGTCCCGCCTATCTTTATAAAGAACTTCAGAAAGCCTGCCCCTTAAAAGAAGAAATCATAGGCGAAGGCTTTGACATGATCATTGTCCGGGAGCTTACCGGGGGTCTTTATTTCGGAGAAAGAAAAACCATAGAAGAAAACGGTGTAAAAACAGCGATCGACACGCTGACCTACAACGAAAATGAAATCCGCCGCATTGCAGTAAAGGCTTTTGACATTGCCATGAAGCGTTCCAAAAAAGTGACAAGCGTGGACAAGGCAAATGTTCTGGATTCCTCCCGTCTATGGAGAAAAGTCGTAGAGGAAGTGGCGGCAGATTATCCGGAAGTTACACTGGAACATATGCTTGTAGATAACTGTGCGATGCAGCTTGTGCATAATCCGGGACAGTTTGACGTGATCCTTACAGAGAACATGTTCGGCGATATTCTTTCTGACGAAGCCAGCATGGTGACGGGTTCGATCGGAATGCTTTCCTCCGCCAGCCTTAACGATACAAAGTTCGGTCTCTATGAGCCCAGCCACGGTTCCGCGCCGGATATTGCGGGACAGAACAAGGCGAATCCTATAGCGACGATCTTGTCAGCGGCAATGATGCTCCGTTATTCTCTGGATCTGGATCAGGAAGCGGATGCTGTTGAGGCAGCCGTACAGAAAGTTCTTACAGACGGATACCGTACAGGAGACATTATGTCAGAGGGCTGTACGGAAGTAGGAACCGCGGAGATGGGAGATCTGATCGCGGAGGCAGTCTGAGCCGGCAGGCATAAAGGCCGTGTGAAGAAAATATCAGTTTTATATACAGCAGCAGATAAAGGAGAGATGGAAGATGAAAAGTGACGCAGTAAAAAAAGGTTCTCAGCAGGCTCCTCACAGATCCCTGTTCAATGCGCTGGGAATGACAAAAGAAGAGATGGAACGTCCTCTGGTGGGTATTGTAAGTTCTTACAATGAGATCGTGCCGGGACATATGAATCTGGATAAAATCGTAAACGCTGTAAAGCAGGGGGTAGCTATGGCCGGAGGAACCCCGGTGGTATTTCCTGCCATCGCTGTCTGCGATGGCATCGCCATGGGTCATATCGGAATGAAATATTCTCTTGTAACAAGAGATCTGATCGCGGATTCCACTGAGGCAATGGCGATCGCCCATCAGTTTGACGCTCTGGTAATGGTTCCCAACTGTGACAAAAACGTTCCGGGCCTTCTGATGGCGGCGGCAAGGATCAATGTTCCCACAGTGTTTGTCAGCGGCGGCCCGATGATGGCGGGACATATTCACGGTCATAAGACAAGTCTTTCCAGCATGTTTGAGGCGGTAGGCTCCTACGCGGCGGGAAAGATCACAGAAGAGGAACTTACAGAATTTGAAAACAAAGCCTGCCCTACCTGCGGCTCCTGTTCCGGCATGTATACTGCAAATTCTATGAACTGCCTTACAGAGGCGCTGGGAATGGGCTTGAGAGGAAATGGAACGATTCCGGCGGTTTATTCTGAACGTATCCGTCTGGCGAAACATGCAGGTATGCAGGTTATGGAAATGTACCGGAAAAATATCCGCCCCAGAGATATCATGACGAAGGATGCGATCCTGAATGCTCTGACAGTGGATATGGCTCTTGGCTGCTCTACCAACAGCATGCTTCACCTTCCGGCCATTGCCCATGAGATCGGAATGGATTTTGATATAAGCTTTGCCAATGAGATCAGCGAAAAAACGCCTAACCTCTGCCATCTTGCTCCGGCGGGCCCGACCTATATTGAAGATCTCAATGAAGCCGGAGGCGTATACGCAGTCATGAACGAGCTGAATAAAAAAGGTCTTCTCCACACTGACTGCATGACAGTGACAGGAAAGACCGTAGGCGAGAACATCAAAGACTGTGTAAACCTGAATCCTGAAGTGATCCGTCCTATAGACAATCCCTACAGCCAGACAGGAGGACTTGCCGTACTGAAAGGAAACCTGGCTCCGGACGGCGGCGTAGTAAAGCGTTCTGCTGTAGTGGAAGAAATGATGGTACATGAAGGCCCGGCCAGAGTCTTTGACTGCGAGGAGGATGCTATAGCGGCGATCAAAGGCGGAAAGATCGTGGAAGGCGACGTAGTCGTGATCCGTTACGAAGGTCCGAAGGGCGGCCCGGGAATGCGGGAAATGCTGAATCCTACCTCAGCCATCGCCGGAATGGGACTTGGCTCTTCCGTGGCTCTGATCACTGACGGCCGTTTCAGCGGCGCTTCCAGAGGCGCGTCTATCGGTCATGTTTCTCCGGAAGCGGCTGTAGGCGGTCCGATCGCCCTGGTTGAAGAGGGAGATATCATCAGCATAGATATTCCGAATCTGAAGCTGGAAATAAAAGTATCGGATGAGGAAATGAAGGCGAGAAGAGAAAAATGGCAGCCCCGCCAGCCGAAAGTGACCAGCGGTTATCTGGCAAGATATGCGGCCATGGTTACCTCAGGCAACAGAGGAGCTATTCTGGAAATACCAAAAGCAGAATAAGGAGGGAACAGGATGCAGCTTACAGGTGCAGAAATCATTGTAGAATGTCTGAAAGAGCAGGGAGTGGACACCGTTTTCGGGTATCCGGGCGGCGCGATCCTGATCGTATATGACGCTCTTTATGAATACAGGGATGAGATCACCCACGTTCTGACCTCCCATGAGCAGGGCGCTTCCCATGCGGCGGACGGATATGCCCGGGCCACCGGAAAGGTAGGCGTCTGCATGGCTACCTCCGGCCCTGGGGCTACGAATCTGGTAACAGGAATCGCAACAGCTTATATGGACTCCGTTCCGGTAGTGGCGATCACGGCAAACGTAGGAAAGGCTCTTCTCGGAAAGGATTCTTTCCAGGAAGTGGACATTGCCGGAATCGTAATGCCGGTAACGAAACACAGCTATATTGTCAAGGATATCACCAAGCTTGCGGACACTATCCGCAAAGCCTTTTATATAGCAAAAAGCGGCCGTCCCGGTCCTGTTCTGGTAGACGTGACAAAGGACGTGACAGGCGCGAAGTATGAATACACGCCCCGCCGTCCGGCCACTGTTAACAGAGAAACCAGCGAGATCAGAAAGGAAGACGTGGACACGGCGGCCGAGATGATCAAAGCCGCAGAAAAGCCCTTCATTTTTGTGGGAGGAGGCGGAGTGATCTCCGGAGCATCCAAAGAGATCGCGGAACTGGCGCATAAGATCCAGGCTCCCGTCTGCGACAGCCTTATGGGAAAAGGCGCTTTCTCCGGGGAAGATCCTCTTTATACAGGAATGCTTGGAATGCACGGAACAAAAACTTCCAATCTTGGCGTCAGCCAGTGCGATCTTCTGATCGTTCTCGGCGCAAGATTCAGCGACCGTGTAACAGGAAACGCAAAGACCTTTGCAAAGCAGGCGAAGATCCTTCAGCTTGATGTGGACGCTGCCGAGATCAACAAAAATGTGATCGTAGACGCTTACATAGTGGGAGATCTGAAGGAATCCTTAAGAAGACTTCTTGAGGAAATTCCGGAGAAACATCATCCCCAGTGGATCGAACACATCCAGGAAATGAAGGCAAAATATCCGCTGAGCTACGACCATACGCAGCTTACCGGTCCCTATATCATTGAAAAGCTTTATGAGCTTACCGGAGGCGACGCCATCATCACTACAGATGTAGGCCAGCATCAGATGTGGGCGGCTCAGTACTACAAATATAAAAAACCGCGGACATTCCTGACATCCGGAGGACTGGGGACAATGGGATACGGCCTTGGCGCGGCGATCGGCGCAAAGATGGGCTGTCCGGATAAGACAGTTGTAAACATAGCAGGTGACGGATGCTTCCGTATGAATATGAATGAGATCGCCACGGCAGTGCGCTGCGGCAGGCCTCTGGTGCAGATCGTATTGAATAATCATGTGCTTGGTATGGTTCGCCAGTGGCAGACCTTGTTCTACGGACACAGATATTCACATACAGTATTAAATGATGCGGTGGATTTTGTAAAGATTTCCGAGGGAATGGGAGCAAAGGCCGTCCGCGTGACGAAAATGGAGGAAGTAGAGCCTGCGCTGAAGGAAGCTCTAAGTTCCAACGGGCCTGTTGTGCTGGACTGCTGGATCGATCAGGATCTCAGCGTGTTCCCAATGGTGGCGGCAGGCGATGATATTGACAATGTATTTGACGAGGAGGATTTGAAAAATGGGAAGAGTTTATAATTTTTCCGCAGGTCCGGCTGTTCTGCCGGAGCCTGTGCTGAAAGAAGCGGCAGAGGAAATGCTGGATTATAAGGGAACAGGAATGTCCGTTATGGAAATGAGCCACAGAAGCCCGGAATTCCAGCAGATCATTGACGAGGCGGAGCAGGACTTAAGAGATCTGATGCATATTCCGGACAACTATAAGGTACTTTTCCTTCAGGGAGGAGCTTCTCAGCAGTTCGCCATGATCCCCATGAACCTGATGAAAAACAGAGTGGCTGATTACATTGTGACAGGCCAGTGGGCGAAAAAGGCTTATCAGGAAGCACAGAAATACGGAAAAGTCAATAAAATCGCTTCTTCCGAGGACAAAACCTTCTCCTATATTCCGGACTGCAGCGATCTGCCTATCAGCCCGGATGCGGACTATGTATATATTTGCGAGAACAATACGATTTACGGAACAAAATTTAAAGAGCTTCCAAATACAAAGGGAAAAACTCTTGTGGCAGACGTTTCTTCCTGTTTCCTGTCCGAGCCGGTGGATGTAAGCAAATATGGCATCATCTACGGCGGCGTACAGAAAAATATCGGTCCTGCGGGAATGGTGATCGTGATCATCCGTGAAGATCTGATCACAGAGGACGTTCTTCCGGGAACTCCTACCATGCTGACTTATAAGACACATGCTGACGCAGGCTCCCTTTACAACACGCCAAACTGCTACTGCATTTATATCTGCGGAAAAGTATTCAAATGGCTGAAATCCATGGGCGGTCTGGAAGAAATGAAGAGAAGGAACGAAGAGAAAGCGAAAATCCTTTATGATTATCTGGATCAGAGCAAACTCTTTAAGGGAACGGTAGAACCGGCTTCCCGCTCTTTGATGAACGTTCCTTTTGTCACAGGAGACAAAGATCTTGACGCGAAATTTGTAAAAGAAGCAAAAGAAGCGGGCCTTGTAAATCTGAAAGGCCACAGAACCGTAGGAGGCATGCGCGCCAGCATTTACAATGCAATGCCAAAGGAAGGCGTGGAAGCCCTGGTTGCCTTTATGAAAAAATTTGAGGAGGAGAATGCGTAATGTATCAGTATCATTGCCTTAATCCTATCTCCGAGACAGGATTAAATATGTTCAGCAGCGATTACAGAAAAACGGACAGTGTAGAGGATGCGGACGCGATCCTTGTAAGAAGCGCGAAAATGCACGATATGGAACTGCCGGAGTCTGTGGTGGCCGTTGCCCGGGCAGGAGCCGGAGTGAACAATATCCCGATTGATGAATATGCAAAAAAAGGTATCGTTGTATTCAATACTCCGGGCGCCAACGCCAACGGTGTAAAGGAACTGGTTCTGGCAGGCATGCTCCTTGCTTCCAGAGACATTGTGGGAGGAATTGAATGGGTCGCTCAGCAGAAGGATAAAGAAAACATCGACAAACTGGCTGAGAAACAGAAGAAACAGTTCGCCGGATGCGAGATCAGCGGGAAAAAACTTGGTATCATAGGACTTGGAGCAATCGGAGCTATGGTAGCGAATTCCGCTACACATCTTGGAATGGAAGTCTACGGATACGATCCCTACCTTTCCATCGACGCTGCATGGAATCTTTCCAGGACCATTAAGCACAGCAAAACCCTGGATGAGATTTACAGCCAGTGCGACTATATCACTATCCATGTTCCTCTTCTTGACAGCACAAGAAAGATGATCGACAGGGAAGCCTTTTCCAAGATGAAAGACGGAGTGGTTCTTCTGAACTTCGCAAGGGATCTTCTGGTAGACGAGGAAGCTTTGATCGAAGCCCTTGAGAGCGGTAAAGTCAAAAAATATGTGACGGACTTTGCCAATCCTCTGGTAGCCGGCAGGGAAGGAATCCTTGTCACTCCCCATCTGGGAGCATCTACAGAAGAATCTGAGGAAAACTGCGCGGTGATGGCGGTAAAAGAACTGAGAGATTTCCTGGAAAACGGAAACATCAAAAACTCAGTAAACTTCCCTAACTGTGACATGGGAATCTGTGTGGCTGTGGGCAGAATCGCCATTACCCATAAGAATGTTCCTAATATGATCAGCCAGTTTACAAAGATCCTGGGTGATGAGGGAATCAATATTGCGGATATGACGAACAAGAGCAAGGGCGGTTACGCATATACGCTGATCGACCTGGAAAGCGCCGTTTCCAGAGAAGCGCTGGATGAACTCCAGGCAGTGGACGGTGTCGCAAAAGTACGTGTGGTGAAATAAAAAGAAGCCGGATTAAAAGCCCGTAAAAAAGAAGGATGATCCATTGTTTTGGGAATGGATCATCCTTCTTTTCAGTTTTTAAGCGGGAATTACTGCTGCCGTGAAGCGATAAAGTCCAGTACTTCCTGACGATCAGGCATTACGCGGAGAGCGCCTTTTCTGGTAGTGATCAGAGAAGCTGCGGCATTGGCAAAGGTAAGAAGCTCCATAAGATTGTCTTCTGTAAGATTCTCCAGTCCATGTTCCAGCACATAGTTTAACGCGCTTGCGCAGAAGGTATCTCCGGCGCCGGTGGTTTCAATGGTGTTTTCCTGCAGGAAAGGAGCGGCTTCTACGCGGAGATCTTTATAATAGGCCCGGCTGCCGTCTTTTCCCATAGTGATCAGTACAAGCGGGATATGATATTTTTCGCGGATAAGAGCCGCTCCCTTATCATAATCGCTTGTTCCGAAAAGGAATTCCACTTCATTATCAGATATCTTCAGTACGTCGCATTTCGTCATGCCGTATTCGATCTCTTTTCTGGCGTCCTCCAGGGATTTCCAGAGAGGCGGACGAAGATTTGGATCGAAAGTTATAATACATCCGGCTTCTTTTGCCAGATCTATAGCGTGGCGTGTAGCTTCCCGGACGCCCTCATGTGTGGAAGAGAGTGTTCCAAAATGGAAGATACGGGAATTTTCGATCAGATCTTTCTGTACTTCGTCCTTTGTAAGCATCATGTCCGCTCCCGGATCACGGTAAAAAGAAAAATCCCGGTCTCCGTCCGGATAAGTATGTACAAAGGCAAGAGTAGTATGAACGGTTTCATCCATGATCAGATTCCGGGTATCAATACCGACCTCCTCTACAGCGGCCTTCAGCTGTTCACCGAACATGTCCTTGCCGACTTTTCCGATAAATGCTGTTTTTTTGCCAAGACGCTCCAGCATGGCAAGTACGTTACAGGGAGCGCCGCCTGGATTGGCTTCCATCAGCGGATTGCCCTGGGAGCTTGTCCCGTTTTCTGTAAAATCAATCAGCAGCTCGCCCAGAGCTGTCACGTCGTATAACTTTTCGTTCATAACAAGAATCCCTCCTTAAATTGCAAAACTTCCTGAAAATAAGAGCGGAAGTTGATGATACTTCCAATTTAACGTAGGATTGCGTCTTTGTCAAACAAATTTGCTGATATTCTTTATTTTTCCGGAAAAAAATGATAAACTAAACATAAAGGCCCACCGGCATATCCGGGGCCGACAGATCTGAGACTGGAGGTAGGAGAAATGGACGGAAAAGTATATGATTATATGGATTGGCCAAGAATTGAAGCAATTGTTTACGGAGAGGAAACCGCGCCCAAGGATGTAATGAGTCCGAGACTGACGGCGGACGGAGTGCTGATCCAGGGATTCTTTCCGGATGCGGAGAAGGCTGAAGTTATCGTAGGCAGGAAGACGTATGCCATGGAAAAGGAAGACGAAGCAGGCTACTTCGCAGTTCTGATCCCGGGAAGACGCATCCCCTCTTATTTGTTCCGCGTGACAAAAGGAGAAGAGACAGAGGAGTTTGCAGATCCGTATGCTTTTGCCGGCCAGATCACGGAAGAAGAGGAAAAGGCTTTCTGCGCAGGTGTGTATTACCATGCTTATGACAAGCTTGGGGCGCATCCGATGACAATAAAAGGAACAGACGGCGTCAGTTTTGCAGTCTGGGCGCCGAACGCAGTCAGCGTCAGTGTCGCCGGCGATTTTAACAAATGGGACGGCAGAGGATACCTGATGCACCGGATGCCGATGTCCGGCATTTTTGAATTGTTTGTGCCCGGGGCAAAAGTTGGAGATCTTTATAAATATGAGATTAAGATAAAGGGAGGAAAAACAAAATATCAGACAGATCCTTATGGGGCGTCCATAGAATTTCCTCCGGCAAGAGCCTCGATAGTAGCGGATGTATCCGAATTTGTCTGGGAGGACGGATCCTGGATGAAGGACAGGAAAAAATATGCGGACAGGAAGCAGCCGCTGTCTATTTATGAGACAAGTATGGATCAATGGAAGGACGGTGCGGAACTGGCGGAATATGCCGGAAAAATGGGATATACCCATGTAGAACTCCATCCGGTCATGGCCTATCTGGATGATGCGGCCGGCCCCTACTCCACATATGGATATTATGCCCTTGACAGACGTCTGGGCGCGCCGGCTGATTTTCAGAAGTTTGTAAACGAGCTTCATAAGGCGGAGGTGGGTGTGATCCTTGACTGGACTCCGGCGGCATTTCCGAGAGAAGAAGGAGGACTGGAGCTTTTCGACGGAACGCCTCTTTATGAAAAACCGGATCCGTCTATGGCGGTCCATCCTATGTGGGGAACTCTGCTTTACAACTATGAAAGCCCGATGGTAAAAGATTTCCTGATTGCAAATGCGTTTTACTGGCTGGAAGTTTATCATGTGGACGGTTTGAGATTTGACGATGTGGACGCTATGCTGTACCTGGATTATGGAAGAGAGCCGGGGCAGTGGAAACCTAATATTTACGGAACAAACGAAAATCTGGCGGCGCTGGAGTTTTTGAAACACCTGAATTCTGTTGTGAAAAAACAGATTCCGGGCGCGTTGATGATTGCCCAGGAAGACGGGCTGTGGCCGGAGCTTACGGACAGTGTGGAGGAAGACCATCCAGGTTTCGATTATAAATGGAATCAGGGATGGACCAGGGATTTTCTTGACTACCTTTCAAAAGACCCGCTGGAAAGGAAGAACGCCCACGATCAGCTTACACTTTCCATGGTGTACGCATACTGCGAACATTACATCCTGACTCTTGGAACCCGGGACGTGGGCAGCCTGGAAAAGTTTATGGAAAATCTTCCGGGAAATACAGAGCAGAAATTTGCCCAGGTAAGAGCCGCTTATTCTTATCTGACTCTTCATCCGGGATGCAAAATGACTGCCCCGGACAAAGAAACGCCGGAAAAACTGCAGAAGTTTATGGGAGATCTGAATGGGCTGTACAGATCACATCCCGCTCTTTATGAAAAGGATGACGACTATGACGGTTTTGAATGGGTGCAGTTGATGAAATACGAGGAAAATGTACTCACTTTTCTCAGAAAGACAGATAAGCCGGAAGAGACGATCCTTGCAGTATTCAATTTCGCGGGGATTCCTTACAGGAATTACCAGGTGGGCGTGCCTTTCCATGGAAAATATAAAGAAATTTTTAACAGCGACCGCAAAGAATACGGCGGTGAAGGAATGACTAATCCGAGAGTTAAGACAAGCAGGGCGGAGGAATGCGACGAGAGGGAAAATTCTATTAAGATCACAGTACCGGCCCTGGGAGTGACGGTCTTTTCCTGCTCGCCGGAGGAAAAAAAGGCGGCCGCAAAAAAGAGAACAGTGAAAAAAACAGTAGTGAAAAAAACAGCAGTTCCGGAAAAGAAAGCTTCTGCCGGAAAGAAAAAATAGATTACAGTGTAAATAATTTGCCCCAGCTCTCTGTTTTGAGGACTGGGGCTATTATGTGTAGAGGAAATGATTAAAATTATCCCATATAATCAGTTCGAAGTGCTTCTGCCAGATCGCACTTCATGATTTGCCTGCCGCCCAGATAATATGCCAGTGCCACAAAGCCAAAAAGTGCCACGATAAAAAGCAGGATAGGAACGATGGGAGCCGCTGCTAAAAATTCCATTGGATTCAGGTAGCTTGCCGTTATCATCAGCCACACAAACACAGCGGTAACCGGCAGTGTGATCAGGACGGGGCGGCCCGCTATAACGAGGGCCTCGATCAAAAACATTTTTCGCATACCTTCCGGCGTCATGCCGATGGACATATATCTGGCAAATTCTCTTTTCCTATGCCGGATAAATCCCAGCGTGTTGGAAAATACATTGGCGATCCCGATGAAGGCCAGCAGGACACACAGCGCCCCAACTACCAGTTTGTATCCGCTCAGCATGGCGTCGTTGTCTATCTTTTCCTGAATCCGGTTTTCTATCTCGAAAGAAATGTTATGGCCCAGCACATTTGTCAGCTCAGTCTCAATGGCATTCAGTTCTGTCAGAGTTCTCTCCCTTTCTGAAAGAATACGGATACAGGTGTCCGGTTCAGCATTCCCAATCGTCTCTCCGATTTGTTTCCAGGTGGAAAGGGACACAAATTGAACTAAAGCAAAGTTATCATATTCTTCTCTCAAAACCGGCGGCTCCTGTGTAAAACCCAGGACCGGGAGTACCACAGCCGCAGTTGCATCGTTCAGGTTTTGCAGAGTCATCGTGTCCTGGTTCTCTGACAAAAACGGAACATATTCTTTGTATCTGAAATTGCTGTTTATGTTATCCCAGATACGGTTCAGAACAACACTTCCGTTCTCGGCTGAAGAAACGCCAATCTGTTCACAGTACATGGCAAAGCTGCTGTCATCCATGATTACAACAGGAGCCTGAATGGTATAAATCCCATCTGCCATACTGACATCGCTTCCAGCAATTGTTTCAAGGCCACCCAGATTTTTAACTTCTTCGCTGACAGCGTCCGCCGGAACAGAACAAACGGCGTCTGCCTTTTGATAAATCACACTGTCTGTATCAGTCAAAGCATGGATTTCATCCGTATGAGAAAAGTCCTCGATCTTTGTGTCCTCAAGCGTTGCCATCACATCCC
>ERZ1643246.62-NODE-62-length-138420-cov-32.700228_pt1 | contig 138420 bp, 127 predicted proteins | sample MGYA00579265_ERZ1643246 | MGnify/ENA primary metagenome ERZ1643246 (study PRJEB29033, sample SAMEA4952261) | chicken gut metagenome | biome: Broiler Chicken; feature: Gastrointestinal Tract; material: Caecum | place: Ireland | collected 2018 | study: Broiler...
AGGGGAGGTGGATGCGCCGCAAGGCGCAGACGGAGGGGTGCATTGCCGGTTGGCGGCGGAAATATCCTGCAAAGCCTGGCAGGGCCTTGCCTCCCGCATCCGTAGGGGACGATGCTTGCATCGTCCCGGAAACCCTGCGATGCCGCAAACCCCAAGCGGCGGGCGAAAACGCCCGCCCTACATTGCGGCCGGGAGTGGGCGGCGACAGATAAACGCCAGCCTTCCGCCAGGCCCGCCGGCGGGCCGATGCAAGCATCGGCCCCTACGCAGAGGGGTGACACTCCACGACTGCCATCCACCTGTCGTGCCTGCCGTCCGTTTGCCATAACATTGTAGGGCGGGCGTTCACGCCCGCCGGGGAAGTTTGCGGAGGCCCGGAAGGACACTGGCGGGGCAAGGCACCGCACCCCTCAGTCGGCTGACGCCGACAGCTCCCCTTGCAGGGGAGCCTTTCAAACGGCAGGCTCTCTATAAAGCCTCCCCTGCAAGGGGAGGTGGATGCGCCGCAAGGCACAGACGGAGGGGTGCATTGCCGCCTTGCCCTACAGGTATCCTGCAAACTCTGGCAGGGCCTTGCCCCGTGTCCGTAGGGGACGATGCTCGCATCGTCCCGGAAACCCTGCGATGCCGCAGACCCCAAGCGGCGGGCGAAATCGCCCGCCTTACATTGCGGCCGGAAGCGGGCGGTTGTGCATAAACGGCGGCCGACCACCAGGCCCGCCAACGGTCCGATGCAAGCATCGGCCCCTACGCAGAGGGCTTGCGGTAAGAAGATGCTATAAGATAGCCGCCGGTCTTCCGGCAAGGAAGGTTCCGCCCCGCGGGAGCGGGTCGGAGCCCGACCGGGGGACCGGGCGGCCTGTTTCAAGAGAGAAACGGGGAACGCCCCGGCGCAAAACCACAGCCCGCCGCAATATCAAAAATGGGAGGTACCCAGCCATGAACAACGAACGCCTTTTGATCTCGGTCTGCGGCCGCGCAGGCAGCAAAGGATTCGCCAACAAAAACCTCAAGACCTTCTGCGGACATCCGCTGGTCTACTACACCCTCAGCGCCGCCGAGCTGTTCGTCAAGGCCCACCCCGAAATGACGGTGGACATTGCCCTGAACACCGACAGCCAGCCGCTGGCCGACCTGGTGGCGGCCAAATACCCGGAGGTCACCTACCTGCCCCGCGGGGAGGAACTGGGCGGCGACCGGGTGCCCAAAATGGCGGTGTTCCAGGACACGCTGCGCCGCATGGAACAGCGCGCCGGCCAACCCTACACCTGGCATATGGACCTGGACATCACCAGCCCGCTGCGCACCGCCGCCGACGTGGAAAACGCCGTGGCCGCCAAGCGCGCCCGCCCCGACCTGGACCTGGTGTTCAGCGTCACCGAGGCCCGGCGCAACCCCTGGTTCAATATGGTCAAGGAGGCGGGCGACCACGTGGAGCAGGTCATCCGCAGCCCCTTCACCGCCCGGCAGCAGGCGCCCGCCGTCTACGACGTGAACGCCTCGATCTATGTGTTTGAGCGGGACTTTCTGGCGAACAACACCGACGGCATGCTGTGGAGCGGCAAGATCGGCGTGTCGGTGATGATGGACACCGGCATCATCGACATCGACTCGGAGGCGGACTTCAAGCTGATGGAGGCCATCGGCGCCCACCTGTACACCGAGCTGCCCGCCTTTGCCGCCGTGCGGGACAACATCCGCCTGTGACCGGGGCCAGGCAGGCTTTGCCGCCGCAGGCCCGCCGCGCCCGGCAGACGCTGGCGCTGGCCTTTGCCCTCAGCCTGGGGGCGGTGCTGGCCCTGTACCTGGCCGGCGGCTGGCGGCCCTATGTCAACGCGCCGGCGGGCTTCCACTACGGCGTCAACAGCCCTTTCGAGGCGCTGACGCTGCTACTGCCGCCCGGCTGGTGGGTACTGGCGCAGCAGGCGCTGCTGATCCTGCGCGCCGCGCTGGCCGGGTGCGCCATGGGGTATTATCTGATCCGCCATTTCCGCTCGTCCTGCCGGATGTTTGCGCCGCTGTGCGCCGGGTACGCCGCGGCGGTGTACACCGGCTGCATCATCAACCTGGTGTGGGTGGACGCGGCGCTGCTGCTGCCGCTGCTGCTTTCCGCCGCTGACCGGGTGCTGCGGGGCGGCGGGTGGCATCCGCTGGCGGCGCTGTGCTTTTTGTGCGTGGCGTCCAACTGCTACACGGCCTGGCCGCTGTGCCTGTTCTGCCTTTTGTACGGGCTGTGGCAGCTGCTGGCCCGGCCGGGCCGGCTGGACGGCCGCGCCTTTGGCCGGGCGGTGTGGGACCTGGCCCGCGCCATGCTGCCCGGCATGCTGCTGGCCGTGATCCTGGTGCTGCCGGTGGTCGTGCTCCAGTACCACAGCGACGCTTTCCAGTTTGTGGCCGACCCGGAGGCGTTCGGCTTTGAGCCGATGGAACTGGCTTACTGCCTGTTTTTCGGGCGGTATTCCGCCGCCTGCGCCGCCGAAGGCATGCCGTACCTGTATATCGGCAGCGCGGCGCTGCTGCTGGCGCTGTGCTATTTCCTCGGCGGGGACTCCACCCGCGCCAAGTTTGCCGCCGCGGCGCTGGCGGCGGGGGTGGCGGCCAGCTACCTGCTGGAACTGCCCGGCGTCAGCTGGCAGAACGGCGACGACCTGGCGGTGTTTCCGTTCCGGTACGGGTTTCTGCTCAGCGCCATGCTGGTGATCTTTGCGGCGGACACGCTGGTGCACGCCCCGCCGCCCACGCCGGCGCTGGGGGCGGCGCTGTTTCTGGCTGCCATCTACCTGCTGGGCTACCAGGGCACGGTGGGCAGCGCGGCCCGCACCTGGCGGCTGGCCGCCGCGGCGGCGCTTTACCTGGGCTGCTGCGTGCTGCTGCGGCTGCGGGCAAAGCCCGGCTGGCAGCGGCGCGCCGCCGTTTTGCTGGCGCTGTTGCTGCTGGCCGACGTGGTGGCCAGCAGCTGTATCACATTGTATGGGGGATTTTTATGGCTGTGAGCGAAAGCGAAGCAAAGTCCGCGGCGGGCGGCCCGCCCGCGGACGCGCAGCATCACCGGGCGCTTTTGCTGGTGATCGACGCGGGGCGCACGCTGCTGGAAAACGGCGGCGAGGTGTTCCGCGTCCAGCAGACGATGCAGATCATGGCCCAAAGCCTGGGCATCGGCGAGTTCAACGTCTATGTGCTGGCAAACGGCATCTTTGTCTCGTCCCGCGGCCGCAGCGAGATCCGCCACGTGCCCGCCACCGCCATCCATCTGGGCCGGGTGGAGGCGGTGAACGAGCTTTCGCGTGAGCTGGCCGCCGGCAAACTGGATCTGGAAGGCGCCGAGGCCCGCCTGGCGGACATCCGCGCGCTGCCCACCCGCCGCGTGCTGACGCTGGCGGCGGCCTCGGCGGCGGGCAGCGCCTGCTTTGCCTGGCTGTTCGGCGGCTTTTTTGCCGAGGCCGCGGTGGCGCTGCTGGCCGGCACCGCCGAGAGCCTGCTGTCCCAGCTGTGCCGCCGGCGGGGGCTCAGCCGCATTTTTACCGACATCCTGGCCGCCGCGGCGGGCACCGCGGTGGCGCTGTTCTGCCGCGCCATGTTCCTGCCCGCGCTGGACGCCGACACCGCCATCATCGGCGCGCTGATGGTGCTGACCCCCGGTGTTGCGCTGACCATGGGCGTGCGGGACATCATCAACGGGGACTATCTTTCGGGCGCCATCCGCCTGCTGGACGCGCTGCTGGTGGCGGGCTGCCTGGCCTGCGGCGTGGGTGTGGCCTACACGCTGGGCCGCCTGATGCTGGGGGTGACGCTGTGATGGAATATCTGCTTCAGTTTGCGGTGGCGGCGGTGTCCACCGTATGTTTCGGCGTCACCTTCCAGGTGCCGCGGCGGCATATGCTGGCCTGCGGCGTGGGCGGCGGCGTGGGCTGGCTGTGCTATGTGCTGTGCCAGGCGGCGGGCTGCAGCGCGGCTGTTGCCACCTTTCTTGCCGCGCTGCCGCTGACGCTGGCCTGCCGGCTGTTTGCCATCCGGTTCCGCGCGCCGGTCACATTGTTTTTGCTGTGCGGCATCTTCCCGCTGGTGCCCGGCGCCGGCATCTACTACACTGCCTATTACTTTTTGCAGGGCTACGGCCAGCAGATGGCCGACCGCGGATTCGAGACCGTCAAGATCGCGCTGGCGCTGGCGCTGGGCATCGCGCTGGTGTCGGCTCTGCCGCTGCCGCGGCAGAGCCGCCCGGCCCGCCGGCCCGGAAAGGAGCCGCAAACCAGATGACCATTCGAAAGCTGAGCGATGCGGACGAAAAGCAGGCAGTCTGCCGGCAGGTGCTGCAGACCCTGCCGGCCTGGTTCGGCATTCCGGAAAGCGTGGCCGAGTACGCTGCCGGCTGCCGGCAGCTGCCGCTGTGGACGGCGCAGGACAGCGGCGGGCAGCTGCTGGGCTTTGCGGCGCTGCGGCCCACCAGCCGCTGGGCGGCTGAGCTGTATGTGATGGGCGTGCTGCCCGGCAGCCACCGGCAGGGCGTGGGCCGGGCGCTGTTTGCCGCCCTGCGGGACCATGCCCGCCGGACCGGCTGCGAGTACCTGCAGGTCAAGACGGTGGCCGAAGGGCACTACCCGCAGTACGACAGGACCAACGCCTTTTACCGCGCCATGGGTTTCCGCGAGCTGGAAGTGCTGCCGCTGTGGGGTGCGCACAACCCCTGCCAGCTGTACGTGATGCGGATATGAGCATCGACGCGCATGTGCATCTGCCGACGGCTCCCGAACTGGACACGCGGCAAAAGCAAAAGCGGCGGCTGCTGGCGGAAATGCGGGAGAACGGCGTGGAAAAATGCCTGCTGATTGCAGATTCCTGGCAGCGAAGCGACATTGGCAATAACCAGGAATGCCTGGCGCTGTTTGCGGATACGCCGGCGGTGTCGGTCGCGGCAGGCGTCAGCCCTCTGGTGGACTTTGACCGGCAGTGCAGGGCGCTTGCCGCCTGGCTGAAGGAAGGGCGTGTGTCGGGGATCAAACTGTATCCCGGACACGAGGATTTCCCGTTGACAGCCCCGGCGCTGGAGCGCGTCTACCTGCTGGCGCAGCGGTACGCCGTGCCGGTGCTGTTCCATTCTTCCGGCGGGCGTTTCCCCGGCAGGGGAACGCCGGAGGAAGCGGCCGCGGTCTTGCGGCGGCATCCCGGACTGACGCTTGTCTGCTGCCATTGCTTTGCGCCGCATGTGGAAAGCTGCCTGCCGCTGCTGCGATACCAAAATCTGTATTTCGACATTTCGTCGCTGGCAGATACGCCGCAGCTGGCGGAACAGACGGGCCGCCCGCTGTTGGAATTGCTGCGCCGCGCCCCGGACCGGGTGATGTTCGGCTCCGACTATGCGGCCTGCAGCCAGCGGGAGCATCTGCGTTTTGCCCGGAGCCTGCCGCTGGATGGGGCGGCGATGCAGGCGCTGCTGGGGCTGACCGCCCGCAGGCTGTATCGGATGTGAGGCACGGCGGGGGCCAGCCTTTTTGCGTCAGTCCGGCTTTGCGGCATTACAGGCTTTGCGGGACGGTGTTTGCATAAGCCGGCCGTGTCCCCGCCGCGCTCCTCCCCGGCGGGCGTGAACGCCCGCCCTGCAATGCAAGGCAAACGGGCGGCGGAGCCAGGGGACGGCAGGCATGGCAGGTGGATGACGGTTGTGGAGTGTTACCCCTCTGCGTAGGGGCCGATGCTTGCATCGGCTCGCCGGCGGGGCTGGCGGAAAGCGGACGTGTATCTGTTGCGCCCGTTCCCGGCCGCAATGTAGGGCGGGCGATCTCGCCCGCCGCATGGGGGCCTGCGCCGCCGCAGGGCTTCCGGGACGATGCAAGCATCGTCCCCTACGGATGCGGGGGCAAGGCCCTGCCGGGGTTTGCAGGATATTTCCGTCGCCAACCGGCAATGCACCCCTCCGTCTGCGCCTTGCGGCGCATCCACCTCCCCTTGCAGGGGAGGCTTTATAGAGAGCCTGCTGCTTGAAAGGCTCCCCTGTAAGGGGCTGCGGAGTCGAGCGCCGCCTGCGGCGGATACAGCGAGACGGAGCAGGTGCAGCGGTCGCAGAACGCAAGTGTGCTTCAGCACACGCAGCGCGATGCGGGCACCGCAAACCGGTAATGTCGGCGCTAGCCGACTGAGGGGTGCGGCGCCTTGCCTTACCAATACCCTTCCGGGTTGCCGCGCACCTCCCCGCCTTGCGGTATCGCAGGACTCTGCGTAGCGGCACTTACACAAACCTGCCATGTTTTCTCCTCCACCTCTTTCCCGGCGGGCGTGAACGCCCGCCCTACAATGCAAGGCAGACGGGCGGCGGAACCAGGGGGCGGCGGGCATGGCAGGTGGATGACAGTCATGGAGTGTCACCCCTCTGCGTAGGGGCCGATGCTTGCATCGGCCCGCCGGCGGGACTGGCGGAAAGCGGACGTGTATCTGTTGCCGCCCGTTCCCGGCCGCAATGTAGGGCGGGCGATCTCGCCCGCCGCATGGGGGCCTGCGCCGCCGCAGGCTCCACGGGACGATGCGGGCACTGCCGCCCGCAGGCGGCATTTCGGAGCGCAAAGCACGAAGTGCCGGCTCTTAGCGCGGAGATCGTCCCCTACGGATGCGGGGGCGAGGTCCTGCCGGGCTTTTGAAAGATGTTGCCACTGTCTGCACCCCATCCGAAAAACCGTTTAAGCACCAGCCCCCGCCGGGAAAGCTCTCCCGGCGGGGGCTGCCGCGTATGGCACTTTATGAGAGCTGCTGCAAAAAAATGCGGCCTTCCCACCCGGCCCCGCCGCACCTCACCCCCGCCCGGCCAGGCCGCGGCGGTACTGGCCGGGTGTCATGCCGAAGGACTGGCGGAAGATGCGGATAAAGTAGCTGCTGGCCGAGAACCCCGACCGCTGGGCCACCAGCTCGATGTCGGCGTCGGTCTCCTGCAGCAGGCGGCGGGCGTGCTCCAGCCGGACGGCGGTCAGGTAGCCGGTAAAGCTGCGGAAAAAGTGCTTTTGAAAGTAGGCGCTGAAATATTTGGGCGACATATGGAACTGCCGCCCCAGCACCTCCAGCGACAGCGGCTCGGCCGAATGCTCCTGGATATAGCGCGCGATGGCCAGCAGCGTGTCCTGCCGGGGGCCGCCGGCGGCGCTGCGGCCTACCAGCCCTGCCGCGTACAGCGTGTAGTACAGCCGCAAAAGGTCCGCCTTGATGCCCAGCCAGGCGCCGGGGGCGCCGCTGCCGTACAGCGCCGCGGCGTCCCGCAGCAGGGCGGCGGCGGTGGAGGCGGCGCCGGGCGGCAGGCGGTTTTCCACCTGGGCGCTGCCCTCGGCCAGGGGATTCAGGTACTGCTCGGCGGCCTCGTCGCTGTGGGCAAAGCGCAGCCAGCCGGGCGGGAACACAAAGGCCAGGTAGGCGCTTTCCGGCCCCGGCGTCTGCATGCCGTGCAGCTGCCGGGGATTGATGTAGAACACGTCCCCCGGCTGCCCGGCAAACTGCGCCTCGCCGATGCGCAGCGCCAGCCTGCCCCGCTGCACCAGCAAAATCTCCACTGTGTCCTGCCAGTGGATGGGCACGTCGATGCGCCCGGCGTCGGCCTGCATCTGGTACAGCTGCATCGGGTGCAGCGGCGTGCCCTGCTGTTTGACTTCCTTCAGCTGCGGCTTCATGGTTCGGCGCTCCTTCCGCACGGCGGCACGGCGCCGCCTTTCCTGTGGATATTGTACTATAAACGCTGGAAATACTGCAACACCGGCGCGTCCCGGCGGGATATACTTCAAGTGGAAAGTACAGCGGCGCCACGGCAGCGCGCCGCGGAAGGAGACGGTTTTATGACCAACTGGCTGGAACAAAGCATTTTCTACGAGATCTACCCCCAAAGCTTCCGGGACACGAACGGCGACGGCATCGGCGACCTGCCCGGCATCATCGAAAAGCTGGACTACATCCAGGCGCTGGGCTGCAACGCCCTGTGGCTGAACCCCTGCTTCGAGTCGCCTTTTGGCGACGCCGGCTACGATGTGGCCGACTACTGCCGGGTGGCCCCCCGCTACGGCACCAACGAGGATCTGGTGCGCCTGTTTGACGAGGCCCACCGCCGCGGCATGCACGTGCTTTTGGATCTGGTGCCGGGGCACACCTCCATCGAGCACCCCTGGTTCAAGGCGTCGATGCAGCCGGAGAAAAACGAGTACAGCGGCCGCTATATCTGGAGCAACCACGCCTGGGAGAACGTGGCCGGCTACGGCAGCATCAACGGCCAGCTGCGGGGCATCAGCCAGCGCAACGGCTGCGTGGCGGTGAACTTTTACTCGCTGCAGCCGGCGCTGAACTTCGGCTTTGCTAAGATCACCGCCCCCTGGCAGAGCGCGGTGGATTCCCCCGAAGCCCTGGCCACCCGCCAGGCCATGAAGGACGTGATGGCGTTCTGGCTGGACCGCGGCTGCGACGGCTTCCGGGTGGACATGGCCGGCAGCCTGGTCAAGGACGACGAGGGCAGCGCCGAGACCATCAAGCTGTGGCAGGATATGCGCGCCTTTTTGGACGCGCGCTACCCCGACGCGGTGCTGATCTCGGAATGGGGCGAGCCGGACAAGTCCTTGCAGGGCGGGTTCCACATGGATTTCCTTTTGCAGTTCGGCACCTCGCACTATCTGGACCTGTTCCGCAGCGAGCACCCCTTCTTCAGCCGGGAAGGGAAGGGCGACGCTTCCAGCTTTGTCAAGACCTACCGGGCCAACCTGGCGCTGACCGGCGGCAAGGGCCTGATGTGCATCCCCTCCGGCAACCACGACACCGACCGCCTGCGCCGCACCCTGGACCCGGAGGAGATGAAGATCGCCTTCGCCTTTTTGCTGTCCATGCCCGGCGCGCCCTTTATCTACTACGGCGACGAGATCGGCATGCGGTATGTGGAGCAGCCCTCGGTGGAGGGCGGGTACGAGCGCACCTGTTCCCGCACGCCGATGCAGTGGGGCCGGGGCGGCAACGCCGGGTTCTCGGCCGCGCCCGCTGAGCAGCTGTACACCAAAATGGACCCCGCCCCCGACGCCCCCACCGCCGAGGCCCAGATGGCCGACGAGACCTCGCTCTGGCACGAGGTGGCAAAGCTGACCGCGCTGCGCAAGGCAAACCCCGCGCTGTGCGCCTCCGGCGGCATCGAGTTCGTTTACTGCCAGCCGGAGGAGTATCCGCTGGTCTACCTGCGCACCGCCGGCGACAGCCGCATCCTGGTGGCGCTGAACCCCGCCGCCCGCACCGTCACCTGCCCCTGCCCCCATACCGCAAAGGCGGTGCTGTATCAGCACGGCGGGCCGGCCACGCTGGAAAATGGCACCCTGACCATGCCCGGCGAGAGCGCCGCGTTCCTGGCCGTGAAGTAAAAGTGCGGCAGGCCCGGCGGCGTTGCCGGGTACCGCTGAAAAGCCGCTCTTCCCGGGCGGTCACGCTCTCCCGGCTGTCACAGACCTCTGCACAGGCAGCGGGCCGATGCAAAGCATCGGCCCGCTGCTGCATCTGGCGGGCAGTCGCCGTTTGGGGGCGGTGTTGCAGGGAGTTTCGCGACGATGCTTGCATCGGCCCGCCGGTGGGCCTGGCGAAAGGCTGGCGTTTATGCGTTGCCGCCAGGCCCCGGCCGCAATGTAGGGCGGGCGATTTCGCCCGCCGTTTGGGGTTTGCGGCATCGCAAGGTTTCCGGGACGATGCCAGCATCGTCCCCTACGGATGCGGGGGCAAGGTCCTGCCGGGCTTTGCAGGATATCTGTGGGGCAAAGCGGCAGTGCACCCTTCCGTCTGCGCCTTACGGCGCATCCACCTCCCCTGTAAGGGGAGCTGTCGGCGTCAGCCGACTGAGGGGTGCGGCGCCTTGCCTTGCCAATACCCTTCCGGGCCGCCGTGAACCCTCCCCGGCGGGCGTGAACGCCCGCCCTACAATGCAAGGCAAACGGGCGGCGGAACCGGGGGGCAGGCATGGCGGGCGGATGACGGTCGTGGAGCGCCGCTGTCCCCTGCGTAGGGGCCGATGATTTCATCGGCCCGCCGGCGGGCCTGACGGAAGGCCGGCGTTTATGCGTTGCCGCCAGGCCCCGACCGCAACGCAGGGCGCACGATTTCGCCCGCCGCCTGGGGTTTGCGGCATCGCAAGGTTTCCGGGACGATGCAGGCATCGTCCCCTACGGATGCGGGGGCAAGGTCCTGCCGGGTTTTGCAGGATACCTGTGGGGCAAAGCGGCAATGCACCCCTCCGTCTGCGCCTTACGGCGCATCCACCTCCCCTTACAAGGGAGGCTTTGGGGGGACCGCCACCCGGAAGGCTCCCCTGCAAGGGGAGCTGTCGGCAAAGCCGACTGAGGGGTGCGGTGCCTTGCCTTGCCAATATCCTTCCGGGCCGCCGCAAGTCCCCCCGGCGGGCGTGAACGCCCGCCCTACAATGTAAGGCAAACGGACGGAATAACCGGGCACGGCGGGCTGTGCTCCCGCGCCGACTGGCCCAAAACATGCCGGGCGGGCCGATTTCCCACAATTTTCACAAAACGGCGCGGCGATGGGGGAAAACGGGGGCAAAAGCGGCCCAGCATCGCCAAAACTTTGCCCGAAATCCGGCCGGCACCTTTACAGCGGGGCCGCAAGATGCTAAAATAATGCCGTTGCGGCAGGCTGCCGGTGCGTTGGACGCAGGGCAGCTTGCCGCACTGTGACGTTATCATCATCTTTGGCGGGGCGGGCCTTCTGGCCGGCAGCCGCGCTGCTGGGGGAACTCATGTCTCTATTTTCCTTCACTTTCGGGCTGTTTCTGGCTGTGGTGGCAGTCGCCTACTTTCTGGTGCCGGCGCGGTATCAGTGGGTGCTGCTGCTGGCGGCCAGCTATCTGTTTTATCTCTGCTCCGGCTGGCAGGGCCTTGTCTACCTGCTGGTGACCACCTGCTCCACCTACGGCGCCGCCCTGCTGCTGGAAAAACAGCAGGCCGCCTGCAACGCCGCCATCCAGGCCGCGCAGCCGCCGCTGGACCGCCAGCAGAAAGCCGCCCTCAAGGCCCGCAGCACCAGGCACAAGCGCCTGGTGCTGGCCGGCGGCCTGGTGCTGAACTTCGGCATCCTGGGCGTTATCAAGTACACCGATTTCGTCCTGTCAAACCTTAACGGCCTGCTGGCGGAACCGCTGCCCCAGGTGGAGTTCCTGCTGCCGCTGGGCATCTCGTTTTACACCTTCCAGTCGATGGGCTACCTGATCGACGTCTACCGCGGCAGGGCGGCCGCCCAGCACAGCCTGCCCCGGTTTGCGCTGTTCGTGTCCTATTTCCCGCAGATGATCCAGGGGCCCATCAACCGCTACGGCGCTTTGTCCAAAGAGCTGTTCGCCCCACACGCCTGGGACTATGCCCGCGTCAAGTCCGGGCTGATGCGCATTTTGTGGGGCTACTTCAAAAAGCTGGTGGTGGCGGAGCGCATCGCCATCCCGGTCAACCAGATCTTTGACAATTTTGCGCTGGAAGGCTACACCGGCTTTACGGTGTTTTTGGGCGCGCTTTTGTACAGCGTGCAGATCTACGCCGACTTTTCCGGCGGCATGGACATCGTGTTCGGCGTGTCCGAGATCTTTGGCATCCAGATGACCGAAAACTTCCGCCGGCCCTTTATGGCCCGCAGCGTGGCTGAGTTCTGGCAGCGGTGGCACATCACGCTGGGCGCCTGGATGCGGGAGTACCTGTTCTACCCGCTGGCGCTGTCCAAGCCGTTCGGACGCATGGGCAAGGTGCTGCGCAAGCGGTGCGGCAATTACATCGGCAAGGTGTTCCCGCCCTGCCTGGCCTCCTTTATCGTGTTCCTGATCGTGGGCATCTGGCACGGCGCCGGCTGGCGGTACATCGTCTACGGTGTGTGGCAGGCCACCTTTGTCTCCACCGCTACCCTGCTGGAAGGCCCCTACGCTGCGGTGCGCCGCAAACTGCATGTCAACACCGCCTGCACCAGCTGGAAGCTGTTCCAGATGGGCCGCACCGTGCTGATCGTGGCGCTGGCGCGGTATCTGTCCCGCGCGGGGTCGCTGACCCAGGCGCTGGAGATGTACGCCGCCACCTTCTCGGAGTTCAACCCCTGGGTGCTGGTGGACGGCACGCTGTTCACGCTGGGGCTGGACGCGGCAAACTTTATCGTGATGCTGCTGGCCATGGCGGTGCTGTTTGCGGTGGACATCGCCAACGAGCGGGGCATCGTGGTGCGGCAGGCCATCGCCCGGCAGGACGTGCTGTTCCGCTGGACCGTCTATCTGGCGGGCATCTTTGTCATTGTCGTGTTCGGCGTCTACGGCCCCGGCTACAATGCCAGCGCCTTTATCTACGCCGGCTTCTGACCGGACGCCCCGCACCATCCCGGACAAGACCCCCGGAGAAAAAGGAAGCTGTATGAAAGAAGAACATCCCAACAATCCGCCTTTTCGCAGGGTGGCGGCAAAATGCGCGCTGTTCCTGGCGCTGGTCGTGGCCATCGGCGCGGTGCTGCAGACCATCCTGCGCCATAAATGGAGCCCCTATGTGGAGAATGTCTCCACCCGGTATCAGGCCCTGATGGAAGAGCCCGCCGGCACCATCGACGTGCTGTATCTGGGGTCCAGCCCGCTGTACGCCGCCGTCAACCCGGCGGTCATCTGGAACGAGAGCGGCGTCACCGGCTACAACCTGGGCCTGTCCAACCAGAACGCCATGACCGTCTACTACGAGCTGCAGTACCTGCTCAAGCACCACACCCCCCAGGTGGTCTGCATCGACGCCAACTCCATCGTCAGCGACCGCACCCCCGAAAACGAGGAGTACGAGACCACCTACCGCAAGGTGGTGGACGCCATCCCCGACCTGGGGGTCAAGGCGGCGTTCATCCGCGACATCTGCCGCACCTACGACGACCAGCACGCCTACGACTACTGGCTGCCGCTGTTCCGCTACCACGACCGCTGGAGCGAGCTTTCCCGCAGCGACTTCAGCCTGCAGACCGAGGACATCTACTACCAGTATTTCAGCAAGGGCTGCCTGCTGGAGACCGGCGTCGAGGCCCAGGTCTGGCCCGGCGTCTACCCGCTGCAGGACGATACCATCGACCCGGCGGACGGCGCCGTGGAGCAGGAGTATTACAACAGGATCGTCCAGCTCTGCCGCGAAAACGGCATCCAGGTGGCGGTGATCCTGCCGCCCCACCTGGGGCTGACCCAGGCCAAGTACGACGCCGTCGCCGCTTTCAGCGCCGAGAACGACCTGCCGCTGCTGGCCTACCCCACCGAGGAGTCCTGGCTGGCCGACGGCTTTGACCTGGACACCGACCTGTACGAGTGGAACCACCTGAACATCTACGGCCAGGCCAAGTTCTCGGCCATTGTGGCCGACTGCCTGCAGGAGTGGTTCGGCCTGGAGGACCACCGGGGCGACCCGGCCTATGCGGCCTGGGACGAAGCCTATGCCGAGTATCTGGACTTTTTTGCCCAGGCGGAGGCGGCGCTGGCGGAGGGACCCGCCGAAGAAGAACTGCCCGCCGCCTGACGGTGCAAGCCAAAAAGGAGCAAGACAACATGGTTACAAACGTATTGGATTATCTGGAGGCTTCCGCCGCCCGCTGGCCGGACAAGGAAGCCTACATGGACCAGAACGGCAGCCTGACCTTTGGTCAGCTGCGCACGGCCGCCCGCGCCGTGGGCACCGCGGTGGCCGGCCTGCTTGACAAGGGCAGCCCGGTGGCGGTGTATATGGAAAAGAGCGTGCAGTCCATCGCCGCCTTTTTGGGCGTGGCCGAGGCCGGCTGCTTTTACATCCCCATCGACGTGCAGATGCCCGACCAGCGGGTGCGCTCCATCCTGGACACGCTGGAGGCCCAGGTGATGATCGTGGACGCAAAAAGCGCCCCCAAGGCCGCCGCGCTGGGCTTTGGCGGCACCGTGCTGGACTATGACGCCGCAGCCGCCACCCCCGCGGACGACGCGCTGCTGGCCCGCATCCGCCGCCGTGTCATCGACAGCGACCCGCTGTACGCCATCTTCACCTCCGGGTCCACCGGCGTGCCCAAGGGCGTGGTGACCAGCCAGCGTTCGGCTGTCAATTTTACCGAGTGGTACTGCACCGCCTTCGACTTTTCGGACGCCGAGGTGTTCGGCAACCAGACGCCCTTCTACTTTGACGCCTCGGTCAAGGACATCTACGCCACGCTGCGCTGCGGCGCCTCCATGCATATCATCCCCAAGGCGCTGTTCTCCTTCCCGGTCAAGCTGATCCAATACCTTAACGAACACCGCATCAACTGCATCGACTGGGTGCCCTCGGCGCTGTGCATCATCGCCAACTTCAAGACCTTTGAAAAGGTCATGCCCCGGTACCTGAAAAAGGTGATGTTTTTGGGCGAGGTGATGCCCACCCGGCAGTTCAACATCTGGCGGCATTACCTGCCCGACGTGCAGTACGCCAACCTCTACGGCCCCACCGAGGCCACCGGCGACTGCACCTACTACAAGATCACCCGCGAGCTGGCTGACAATGAGCCCATCCCCATCGGCTATGCCTGCGAGAACACCGAGGTGCTTTTGCTGGACGAGCAGGGCCGCCCGGTGCCCGACGGCGAGACCGGCGAGATCTGCGTGCGGGGCGTGTCGCTGGCGCTGGGCTACTACAACAACCCCGAAAAGACCGACCAGGTCTTTGTGCCCAACCCCCTGCAGAAGCATTACCGTGAGCTGGTCTACCGTACCGGCGACCTGGGCCGCGTCAACCAGTATGGCGAGATCCTGTACGTGGCCCGCAAGGACAACCAGATCAAGCACATGGGCCACCGCATCGAGCTGGGCGAGATCGAGACGGCCATCGCCGCGCTGGAGGGCATCCGCCGGGTCTGCTGCCTGTACGACCAGGCCCGCGGCAAGATCGTGGCGGTGTACGAGGGCGACCTGGACCGCACCCAGGTCATCGACGGCATCAAGCACGCGCTGCCCAAGTACATGATCCCCAACGTCTACCACCAGGTGGCGGATATGCCCATCAACCTGAACGGCAAGATCGACCGCGTCCGCCTGACGGGGGAGTACATCCATGCAAAGGATTGACAGCTGGCAGCAGTACCTGGACCTGAAGGCGGAGGCCAAAGCCCGCGGGCTGACGCTGTCCAACCTGTATTTCCTGCCCGGCCAGGCGCGGCAGAAGATCGACGCCGGGCGGCTGTACTGCCGCCGGGACCCGGCGGGGGCCGGCTGGCTGCTTTTGGACGAGAGCGGCGGCTTTTACCGCTGCTACTACCAGCTTGCGCCGCAGACGCCCTGCGCCCCGGTGCAGCTGGACCGGGATGCGGTGATCGAGCTGCCCTTCCGGGGCGGGCTGGGCCCGGCCCAGCAGCCGGAGCTTGAACAGATCGCCCGGATGGGCTTTGCCCTTGGGCGGGAGAGCGCCCGCATGGAGCGCCCCGCCGCCGGCCTGCCGGACAGCCCGCCCGACCCGCCCGGCGTGTCTGTCGGCCCGGCACAGCCGGACCGGCAGGCCGAGATCGCGGCGCTGCTGGACGCCAGCTTTGACCGGCTGTATTCCTTTTTGCCCGGCGGGGCCGAGCTGGCCGGGCGCATCGCCGCCGGCCAGGTGCTGGCCGCGGTGGGGCAGGACGGCCGGCTGCTGGGGGTGCTCAACTCCAGCTGCGGGCACAACACCGCTTCCATCGATCAGCTGGCCGTGCAGCCCGACGCCCGCGGCCGCCGCGTGGGCGCTGCCCTGGCCGCGGCCTACCACCGGCTGTACGCCGGCCGGGTGCGCAGCTTCGGCCACTGGGTGGACCTGCACAACGCGCCCGCGCTGGCGCTCTACCGCAGGTTCGGCTACCAGCTGACGCCCAAGCGCGCCAACGAGTATGTGCTGCGGCTGCCCGCAACCCCTTCGTCCCCGGGGGCGCACGCCCCTGCCGAAACATGACCCGACACCCAACAAACCCCACAAGGAGAGACTGACCATGAAAGAACAACTGCTGAACGTGCTGCAGGAGATCCGCCCCGACGTGGATTTTGAGCACGAGACCCGCCTGATCGACGACGGCATCCTGGATTCCTTCGATATCATCCAGGTGGTGCAGGACCTGAACGACGCTTTTGATGTGGAGATCAACGTCGAGGACCTGGAGCCGGAAAACTTCAACACCATCGACGCCATGATGGAGCTGATCGAAAAGCTGCAGGCGGAATAAGCCCCCTGCTTTTCGTCTGCGCCAAACCGCGGCCGTTTGTCTCGTGTTATTAGCGGAGTGCGCCCCAGGGAATTTTGGTTTTGCCGCTTGCGCAGCAAAACCGGGGGTTCCCTGCGCCTGCGCCGCTTTGCCGGGGCAGGCGGCCGCTGTTTCTATGCCTGGCCCGAAACCTTTTGGAAATATCGGCAGGGTAAAATATGAGAGAATATCGGATAAAGCCCCGGCATTTTGCCTGATCCGGATGCGCCGGGAAAGCCGGGGCTCTGCCTGCACCGTCCCGGAAACCAAGCTTTTTTAGTAGAACGGAACAGTGCTGGGGATTTTTGGATACCCCCAGCCAGGAGGCCTGCCATGTACCCTGTACTGATCGTGGACGACGAGCCCGCCATCGCGGACCTGATCGAGATGACGCTGGAAACGCTGGGCTACCGGTGCGTCAAGGCGGCCGACGGCGAGGCCGCCGCCGACCTGCTGGAGCGGCAGCGGTTTGACCTGATCCTTTTGGATGTGATGCTGCCCGGCGTGGACGGCTTTGCGCTGATGGACTACATCGCCCCCACCGGTACGCCGGTGATCTTCCTCACCGCGCGGGCCAGCGTGGCCGACCGGGTGCGGGGGCTGAAACTGGGCGCCTACGACTATATCGTCAAGCCCTTTGCCCCCGACGAGCTGCTGGCGCGGGTGGACGGCCTGATGCGCCACACCGGCCGCCGCAGCGCCGGCATCCGCCTGTGGGACGTGGAGATCAACCCCGACACCCGCACCGTGACCAGGGCGGGCAGCCCGGTGCCGCTGACCCCGCGGGAGTTTGACCTGCTGATGGTGCTGGTGCGCAACCGGGGCGTGACCGTCTACCGGGACGCGCTGTTTGAGCAGGTCTGGGGCATGGAAGAGATCGGCATGCGCACGCTGGACATCCACATCTCCCGCCTGCGCAAAAAGCTGGGGTGGGACGCCCGCATCCGCACCGTGCCCAAGATCGGCTACCGGCTGGAAGCCGGGGAGGAGGACCCATGACCTTTGCCCGCAAACTGACCGCCGTCATCCTGCTGCTGCTCTGCCTGACGCTGTCCGCCGGCGGGGCGTGGACGGTGCAGCAGAACTTTGCCGCGCTGCGCACGGCGGCCGAGCAGCAGGCTGCCGCCCAGCATCTGCGGGACTGCTTTGCCATCGAGACCGCCATCGAGGAGGCCGGTGCCGCCGATGCCGCCGCCCTGCAGGGGATCGGCGGGCGCTACCGGGCCGGGCAGCGGGCCGCGGCGGGGGAGTCCGGCGCCTGGTTTACGGTGCTGGGCGCCGGCGGCACCGTCTATTACTCCGACATGCCCGGCCGGGTGCGCTTTGCCGACCAGTGGGCCGCCGTGCAGGACGGCGCGGCCAGCCTGCGCTATGCCGCCGGAGACGGGGCCTATTATCTGCTGCTGGCGTCGCCGCTGTCCGGCGGCGGCCAGGGGCTGTGGCTGGTCACCGCCGCCGACGTCACCGCCAGCTTTGCCGAGCGCGACCGCCAGCTGGTCCGGCATTTTGTGCTGACGGCGGCGGCGCTGGTGCTGGCCGGCGGCGCGGCGGCGGTGCTGGCGCAGCTGCTGACCCGGCCGCTGCGCCGCCTGGAAACCGCCAGCCGGGCCATTGCCGGCGGGGCCTACGGCAGCCGGGCGGAGGTGGTCTCGGACGACGAGGTGGGCCGCCTGGGCCAGGCGTTCAACACCATGGCCGACGCGGTGGAGCATCAGGTGGAGGCGCTGCAGCAGGAAAGCGCCCGCCAAAAGCGGTTTGTGGCGGCCTTTACCCACGAGCTCAAGACCCCCATGACAGCCATGCTGGGCTATGCCGACCTGCTGCGCCGGGCTGAGCAGCCGCCCGAAAAACGCCGCCGAGCTGCCGACTACATCTACCGCGAATCCCAGCGACTGGAGCGCCTCAGCCGCGAATTGCTGCTGCTTTTGGGGCTGGAGGAGGGCGGCGTGCCGCTGGCGGCCGTCCCGCTGCCGCCCCTGCTGGAGGAAGTCCGCCGCAGCCAGCCGCAGGGCGCCCCCCGCCTGGACATCCGGTGCCCGGCACACGCCGCCGTGCAGGCAGACGCGCCGCTGCTGGGCATGCTGGTGGACAACCTGGTGCGCAACGCCTGCGCCGCAAAGCCGGCGGACGGCATGGTGCACATCAGCTGCCTGCCGCAGGACGGCGGCTGGCTGCTGACGGTGGCGGACCAGGGCTGCGGCATCCCGCCCCATGCCCTGGACAAGGTGACCGAGCCCTTTTACATGGCGGACAAAAGCCGGGCCAGGGCGGGCGGCGGCAGCGGCCTGGGGCTGAGTTTGTGCGACGCCATCGCCCGGGCCCACGGCACGGCGCTGCACATTGAAAGCGAGCCCGGCCGCGGCACCGCCGTCCGCCTGTGGCTGAAAGGGGCTGACCTGGAATGAAGCTGACCCAAAACAAGGCGCTGCGCCGCCTGCTGGCGGCGGGGGCGCTGCTGGCGGGGGCGCTGTCGCTGCTGGCGCCGGCGGCTGCGGCCCGCTGGACCCAAAGCCGGCTGCTGGCCGGCCCCCGGCCCCGGCCTGTGGCGGCGGGGGTGCTTTCCGGCGCCGCGCGGGAAAACCCGCTGCTCTATGCGCTGTACCGGCGCTGTTACCTCACCGGCAGCGGCCGGCTGTACGCCGGACAGCCGGCAGACCCCGCCGCCCAGGCGGAGCTGCTGGCCGGGCAGACCGCCGCCCTGCAGGGCGCCGGCGTGCTGCCAGGCGCAGCGGCCCGGCAGGCGGAGCAGCTGCTGCAGGGGACGGTGCTTTCGGCCGGCAGCGCCCAGGCGGACGGGTTTGCCGCCGCCCGGTGCGACATGCAGGCCCCCGGCGGTATCCTGGTGGTGGAGACGCTGCAGCACATCGACACCGGGCTGGTGGTCTATTACCAGGCCGGCGTGGACACTGCCGGCCTGGACGCCGCCGCCCTGCTGGACCGCTACCGGGACTACCTGGGGCTGGCGTCGCTGGGGGACTGGCAGGAGACGGCAGCCGGGACCTCGGCGTCCTTTTGGTCGCCCGGCGGGCAGGTGACGCTGCACTGTGCGCTGGACCCCGGCGGCCTGCTGCTGGAGGCCGTCTGCACCCCGGAGGAGACCGCCGGCTGAACCAGGCGGCCCGCGCACCCCGAAACAGTTTGGAAAACCCGCCGTGCTATGCTGGCAGCAGAAAGGATGTGACAGGTATGAAAACAAGGATCTTCTCTGCCGCCCTGGCAGCGGCGCTGGTGCCGGCCCTGGTAGCCTGTGCGGCGGGCGGCCCGGCCTCCCGCGGGGAGGCGTCCGCCGGCACGGCCACCCCCCAAAGCGCGGCGGCGGACCCGGCGGAAGCCGGCAGCCTGCAGCTGCTGACGCCCGGCACCGGCCAGGGCTACTATGTCTGCGGCAGCAACGGCGGCAGCCCGCTGCTGTGCTATCTGGACTATGCCTCCGCCGCCGAGGTGCCGCTGTGCGCCCGCCCCAACTGCGAGCACAACAGCGAAAGCTGCACCGCCTGGCTGCCCGCCGGACGGATGGTCAGCAACCTGAGCGCGGTGGGGCAGGGCATTGCCTGGATCGAGCTGGACGGCATCGAGGGCCGGGTCTGGCTGGCAGACGCCGACGGCGCCGGCCGCCGCCAGCTGCCGGCCCTGCCGGACGGGTTTGCGGCCGAGACGCTGGCCGCACAGGACGGCCAGGCGCTCTACTGCTTCGCCAGCAAGTACGGGGAAGGCCAGACCACCACCGCGCTGTACCGCCTGCCGCTGGACGGCGGCGAGGCCGAGCAGCTGCTGGCGCTGCCCCAGCCGGTGCCGGAGCTGAAAGGCATCTGCGGCCGCAGCCTGGTGCTGTACCAGTACGACTGGAGCGGCATTGAGGACATCCCCCGGCCGGAGATCCCCGCCGGCGCCGACGAGGAGGAAGCCCGGCGGCTGAACGACGAGTATCAGGAGCAGGTCGCACAGGTCACCGGCAGCCACCGGGTCTATCTGCTGGATGTGGACACCGGCGCCGAGCAGGAGCTGGCCGGCTGGACCTCGCGCCAGGGCAGCAGCGGCCGCGCCATTTTGTGGCAGGACGATACACTGTACTGGACTGCCGACGAGGATACCGGTCATATCGGCTGGCAGACCGCCGCGGGCGAGACCGGACAGACCGCCGTCCGGTGGCCGGACACGCTGCCGGTGGGGCAGGGCTGGTATGTGACGCCGGAGCGCCTGGTGGACGGCCGCCTGCTGGTGACCGCCATGGACCCGGACACGATCATTGTCCACCGCTGCGCCGTGGACCTGCAGACCGGCGCGGTGCAGGAGCTGACGCTGCGCTATGTGGAAAACGCCACCGAGCAGCCGGTGCGCGTTCTGGCCCAAAGCGGGGATATGGTGCTGGTCCGCTTTGAAAGCCAGGTCCGCGACGGTCTGGCCGGGGGCGATACCGAGGTCCAAAACCGCTGCGGCCTGATCTCGCTGGAGGACTTTTTTGCCGGCCGCCCCAACTACCGCGAGATCACGCTGCACTACGCGCGGGATTTTTCTTAAAAAACGGCAACGTATGGCAGGGGCAGGGACACGCCGGCCAATATTGGCGGCTGCCATTTCGGATGCCCCTATTACAAACAGGCTGAGGGAAAGTTTCAGATAGATGCTTTGGGCGGGCAATGCCCGCCAAAGCCGCGGCATACAGCCGACCGCCAAACGCCGCGCCGGCGCGCAGCCCCCGCTGACAGGGGCGCACGCCGGCGCGGCGTTTTGGCCTGTATTGGGTCTGCCTGCGCGGCTTACCGGCCCATGCCGGCCAGCAGCGCGCCCAGGTCGTCAAAAATGTCGTGGGGCAGCATGGCAAGCTGGCTTTTGCGGGCCGCGCAGCGGTCGGCGGCGGCCCCGTGCAGCCAGACGCCGCAGGCGGCCGCGTCGGCGGGGGCAAGCCCCTGGGCCAGCAGCGCGGCGATCATGCCGGCCAGGATATCCCCGCTGCCGCCCCGCGCCAGACCCGGGTTGCCGGTGCCGTTGTGCAAAAGCCTGCCGTCCGGTGCGGCGATCACGGTGCCGCTGCCCTTCAGCACCAGCACGCAGCGGTGCCGGGCGGCGTACCGTGCGGCGACGCCCGGCCGGTCGGCCTGCACCTGGGCCACCGTCAGGCCGGTCAGGCGGGCCATCTCACCGGGGTGGGGCGTCAGCACCGTGTTTTCGGGCAGGGCGCCGGGCGGGACCGCGCCGGCGGCCAGCGCGTTCAGCGCGTCGGCGTCCAGCACGCAGGCTTTCCAGGCAAAGCTGCCGCCCAGCAGCGCCTGCAGCACCGCGCCGGCCCCGGCGCCCAGCCCCGGCCCGGCCAGCAGCACCGCCCGGCCGGGGGCAAACTGCCCGGCCGCCGCCTGTACGTCGCCGGGCAGCAGGCAGCCGTCCGCGCCGGCGCGGCAGGGCAGCACGCAGCATTCGGGGCAGCGGGCCAGCGCCAGCTGCATGGCCTGCGGCACCGTGGCCAAAAACACCAGCCCCGCGCCGGTGCGCAGCGCGCCCTCGGCCGCCAGCACCGGCGCGCCCAGGTAGCGCCGGCTGCCGGCAAAGGCCGCCACCGTGCCGTAGCTGCCCTTGTTGCTGTCCGCCGCCCGGCGGGGCAGGCGGGCAAGCAGGGTTTCTTGGGTGATCGGTTCCATAAACAGGGCCCTCCTTTGCGCAAAAGACTTTGCACTTTGCAGCCGTTTGTATTATAGTGGTACCAGAAGGGGGAGCCGCCGGCCCCCCAAGCACAGGCATCTGATAGTATTATAAAACACAAACGCATTTTCCGCAAAACGAAAGGGGACAGAGCCATGGTACCGCAGCTGGAAAAGCTCATCGAACAAAGCAGCAACATCGTGTTTTTCGGCGGGGCGGGCGTCTCGACCGAAAGCGGAATCCCGGATTTCCGCAGCGTGGACGGCCTCTACCACCAAAAATTCGACTATCCGCCGGAGGTCATGCTCAGCCACAGCTTTTTTGTCACCCATACCGAGGAATTTTACCGCTTTTACCGCGAAAAGCTCATCGTCCACGGGGCAAAGCCCAACGCCGCCCACATCCGGCTGGCAAAGCTGGAACAGCAGGGCAAGCTGAAAGCCGTGGTCACCCAGAACATCGACGGCCTGCACCAGGCGGCGGGCAGCAAAACCGTGTTTGAGCTGCACGGCTCCACCCTGCGCAACTTCTGCACCCGCTGCGGCAGGTTTTACGACACCGAGTTTATCGAGAACGCCCCCGGCGTGCCCCGCTGCACCGACTGCGGCGCCGTCGTCAAGCCTGACGTGGTGCTGTACGAGGAGGGCCTGGACCCCGACACGCTGGAGGGCGCCGTCAAGGCCATTGCGGCGGCCGACCTGCTGATCGTGGGCGGCACCAGCCTGGCCGTCTACCCGGCGGCGGGGCTGCTGCAGTATTTCCGCGGCAGGGACCTGGTGGTCATCAACAAGCAGCCCACCCCCGCTGACCGCCATGCCAGCCTGGTTTTGAACCTGCCCATCGGCCAGGCGCTGGGCCCCGACCCGGTGCAGGTGTAACGGTTTGTGTGCAAACTCCGGGGTTTGCTGCGGCAAACCTGCAGTTTGCGGGCGCAGTTATTAAAAATTGTGGTTTTTTTCTGTCAATTTTTGCTTTTTTCGGTCAAAACGATTGCTTTTTTTCCCGGTATTCTGGTATGATTATGAAAGGGAAAGTATACGCGCAGTGCGCCGGGCGGGCAAAGTCCCTGCCCGGCGCTGCGCAGATCAGCGCGCGGCGGCCTGCCCGGCAGCCTGCCGCGCAGAGACAGGAGGATCAGACCTATGGCAAACGTGTTGGCGGATTTTACCAAACGGCGCGAGTTTTTGGCTTGCATCGACTCTGACGGCTGCGTCATGGACACGGTGCGCGTCAAGCACATGGACGTGCTGTGCCCGGAGCTGATCCGCACTTTTGCGCTGGAAGCCTACGCCGACCTGGTCACCGACGCCTGGGCAGAGATCAACCTGCACAGCATCACCCGCGGGATCTCCCGCTTTGAAAGCGTCGTGCTGATCTTTGACCGGCTGAAAAACCACGGCGTCGAGGTCCCCGGCAGCGAGGAGATCGCCGCCTGGGTCTCCACCGCCAGCGAGCTGAGCACCGCCACCCTGAAGCAGGAGACCGTGCGCACCGGCAGCCTGGCCATGCGCAAGCTGCAGCAGTGGAACACCACCTGCAACCGCCGCATCCAGGCGCTGGAACCCACCTTCGAGCCCTTCCCCGGCGTGGAGAATAGCCTGCGCCAGCTGCACGCGGTGGCCGATGTGGCGGTGGTCTCTGCCGCCAACGAGAGCGCCATCGCCAGCGAGTGGAGCCGCTACGGCCTGGCCCGCCATGCCGACGTCATCTTTGGCCAGGAGGTGGGCAGCAAGGCAAACAGCATCGCCACCATGCTGGCCTGCGGGTACGAGAGCCGCAAGGTGGTGATGGTGGGCGACTCGATGGGCGACGCCCAGGCCGCCGCGGCCAACGGCGTGGCCTTTGTGCCCATCCTGCCCGGCCGCGAGGCCGAGAGCTGGCGCCGCCTGCAGGAGGAAGCCCTGCCCAAGCTGCTGCACGGCACCTTCCGCCCCGCCTACCAGGCCGAGCTGCTGGCTGCCCTGCGCAGCGCCCTGCACGGGTAAAACGACAGGCAAAGGAGCTTTCTCCCCCATGCAGCAGGAGATCTTTTCAACAAAACCGCTGCCCCGCCCGCGCTGGGCGCAGCGGCATGGCAGGCTCTGGACCGTTTGCACGGCCCTGGGCCTGTTTGCGTGTGCGGTGGTTCTGGCGCTGGCGCTACAAAACGGCAGCACCTACGCCACCGGCAGCTGGGACGATTATTCCCAGCAGCTGGTGTTTGGCCGCATGCTGCAGATGCAGCAGGACCAAAGCGCGCCCGGCGGCTTTATGGGCGTGTATACCCAGGACTGGGGCGACGGACAGAACCGCTACTGGTACCGGGACAACACCCCCGTGGACGCCGCCGACTTCCAAAGCTACACCCACCAAAGCGGCCTGCAGGGCACGGTGCTGGGGGTGCTGAACAAGGTCTACTCGGTGTGGCAGGACGACGGCGCCGTGCGGGAGACGATGCTGTACACCACCAACGCCGTGCTGTTCTATTTCCTGACCCTGGCGCTGTGCCTGGCGCTGCGCCGGGCCGCCGGCTGGCTGCCGGCGCTGGGCTGGCTGGCCGCCGCGCTGCTGGCCCCCGGCATCCAGTCCGGCATGAAAGACCTGTACTGGTGCCTGTGGATCTGGCTGCTGCCGGTGCTGGCGGGCACGGCCCTGTGCGCGGTCACGCTGCGGCAGGGCCGCACGCCGGCGTGGGCGTATCTGCTGGTGGGGGCCGCCTGCCTGGTGCGGTGCATGTGCGGGTTCGAGTTTGTCTCCACCTTCCTGATTTTGGCCGAGACGCCGCTGGCGTTCTGCTGGGCGGCGGCGCTGGCCGGGGGGCAGCCGGGCCGGCCCTGGTTTTTCCGCATGGTGCGGGCGGGGCTTTCGGCGTTGGGCGGCGTGGCCGCCGCGCTGCTGGTCTGGCTGTGCCAGGGCTATGCCTATTACGGCAGCTGGAGCGAAAGCCTGGCCAACATCCTGGGCGCGGCCGGCAGCCGCATCAGCATCAGCGACGGCGCGGTGCGGCAGGGCGTGACCATCCCCGGCGTGCTGGCCCAATATTTTGTGGCCGACGCCACCCCGGCGCTGCGCCTGGGCGGGTGGCAGATCCCGCTGGGGCCGCTGCTGGCCGCCGTGCTGGCGCTGGCATTGGCCGCCGCGGCCCTGCTGCTGGCGCTGCGCCGCCGGGACCTTTTGCGCGGCCTGGCGCCCGCGGCCTGCCTGTGGGCGCTGGCGGTGCTGGCGCCGGCCTCCTGGCTGGTGCTGAGCAAGGCCCACTCCGACGTGCACAGCCACCTGATCCCGGTGCTGTTCCAGTATTCGGCGGTGCCGGCCAGCCTGGCGCTGGCGGGGGCGCTGGCCGCGGCGGTCCTGCGCGCAGCGCGGGGCGTCCGGCGCGCGTAGGCGGCCGGGGCGGGTTTACGCGTCGGCAGGATTTGTATTACAATAGACACGGCGCCCCGGCGGCCGCCTGTTTCTGCCGGGGGCCTGCGCGGAAATTTTACGGGAGGTGCGGCCGCCGTGTGGCATCCGATCAAACATTTCAAGACCATCCACCACCACAAGGTGCTGGTGCGGCGGTACTGCTTCCGCTGCGGGCTGTACTGGCAGGGCCTGACCCATGACCTGAGCAAGCTGGCCCCGGTGGAGTTTCTGGCCGGCGCCAGGTACTGGCAGGGCAGCTGCAGCCCCAACAACGCCCAGCGCCAGGCCGAAGGCTACAGCGCCGCCTGGCTGCACCACAAGGGCCGCAACCGCCACCACCTGGAATACTGGATCGACTATTCCCCCGACGGCGACCACGCCATGGCCGGCATGCGCATGCCGGAAAAGTATGTGGCCGAGATGATCTGCGACCGCATCGCCGCCAGCAAAAACTACATGGGGGACAAATACACCGACGCCTCCGCCTGGGAGTATTACGACCGCAGCAAGGACCACTACATCCTGCACCCGGACACCCGCGTCCAGCTGGAGACCGCCCTGACCATCCTGAAGGACCGGGGCGAGGACGCCTGCTTCCGCTATATCCGCATGGTGCTGCTGGGCAGGCGGGATTGAAAGCGGCGGCACCGCAAGCCGGCCGCAGAGGAAAGGGGAAAGACCATGTCTATCGAATCTGTCAAAGCTTATCTTGCAAAATTTGACCTGGCCGACCGGGTCATTGAGTTTGACGCCAGCTCGGCCACCGTGGCCGAGGCGGCTGCCGACCTGGGCTGCGAGCCAGCCCGCATCGCCAAGACGATGGCCTTTGTGGTGGCGGGCCACGCGGTGCTGGTGGTCATTGCCGGCGACGGCAAGGTGGACAACCCCCGCTTTAAGGCCGCTTTCCACACCAAGGCGGCGATGGTCCGCCCCGACCAGCTGGTGGAGCAGGTGGGCCACCCCATGGGCGGCGTCTGCCCCTTTGCCATCCGCGACGACGTGCCGGTCTACCTGGACGAGAGCCTGAAACGCTTCGACGTCGTCTACCCGGCGGCGGGCACCGCCAGCTCCGCCGTCAGGCTGACCGTGCCGGAGCTGGAGCGCAGCGTGCAGAACTTTGCCGGCTGGGTGGACATCGCCAAGGGATGGCGCGCCGAGGGCTGACGCCCCGGCGGCACAGCGAACGGCAGGACAGCACAAAGCCGCAGGCCCGCCCGGATGGCGGCCTGCGGCTTTTTATCTGCCTGCGCCCGGCGCGGCCTGCCCGGCGGGCAGCCGGCCGTGTGATGGCGAAGGGATAGAAGAATAAACGGGGACGCCCCGCCGGCCGATGACCGCTGAGGGGCGTCCCTGTGTTTCGTTTGGGGGTATGGCCGGCGCTTACAGCCCGAAGTAGCGGGCGGCGTTTGCGTAGCTGATGCCCTCGACGATCCTTTTCAGCGCCTTTTCGTCGTTGGGGTACTGGCCGTTTTCGACCCAGTTGCCCACCAGGTTGCACATGATGCGGCGGAACAGCTCGTGGCGGGTGTAGCTCAAAAAGCTGCGGCTGTCGGTCAGCATGCCGATAAAGTTGCCCAGCAGGCCCAGGCGGGCCAGCGTGCGCATCTGCTGCTGCATGCCGTCGTCGGTGTCGCAGAACCACCAGGCGCTGCCCAGCTGGATCTTGCCCGGCACCTCGTCGTCCTGGAAGGCGCCCATCAGGGTGCCCAGCATGTCAAAGTCGGCGGGGTTCAGGCTGTACAGGATGACCTTGGGGCACTCGCCGCTCTCGGTCAGGTTGGACAGCAGGCTGCTGATGGAGGCGCTGCCGTCGCTGACGGCGATCATGTCAAAGCCGGTGTCGGCGCCCAGCTTTTTGTACATTTTGGCGTTGACGTTGCGCAGGCAGCTGTAATGGATCTGCATGGCCACGTTGTACTTGTGGTACAGCCGGCCCATGGCGCACAGCAGGTAGGTCTGGTAGGTCTCGGCCTCCTCAACGCTCACCGGCTCGCCGGCCATGGCCTTCTTGAAGGCGGCGGTGGCCACGTCGGCGTCCGGCTCGCGGTAGGGCACGTAGTCCAGGCCGTGGTCGGCGGCGCGGCAGCCCAGCGAGACAAAATACTGCAGGCGCTCGTCCAGCGCCTTGACCACGCAGTTCACGCACTTGAACTCGCGGCCCACCACGGCTTCCAGCTGGCGGATGTAGTCGGCAAAGCCGGGCTTCTGGATGTTGACGGCCTTGTCCGGGCGGAAGGAGGGCGCCACCGTGAAGGTGATGGACGGGTCCTCCTTGATCTTTTTGTGCCATTCCAGGCTGTCCACGGGGTCGTCGGTGGTGCCGATGAAAGCCACATTGCTCTGGCGGATCAGGCCGCGGACGGTCATGTCGGGGTCGTTCTGCAGCTTGTCGTTGCACAGGTTCCAGACTTCCTCGGCGGTGTCGCCATTCAGCACGCCGTCATACCCGAAATATTTCTTCAGTTCCAGGTGGCACCAGGTGTACATCGGGTTGCCGATGCACATTTCCAGCGCCTCGGCAAACTTCTGGAACCGCTCGCGGTCGGGCTTGTCGCCGGTGATGTACTCCTCCGGCACGCCGTTGGAGCGCATGACGCGCCACTTATAGTGGTCACCGAAATAGTAGTCAGAGCCGTCGGCCAGCACCTGGTGGCCGCCCAGCCAGACCTGGGCGATGTTCTCAAAGCGGCGGTCCTCGTAGATCTCCTGCGGGGGGATGTGGCAGTGGTAATCGCAGATGGGCATCCTGGCCGCGTAATCGTGGTACAGATGCTGTGCGGTGGGGGTCTCCAACAGGAAATCCTTGTCCATAAATGCTTTCATAACGACAGTCTCCTTTGCTGGCCGCCGGCAGGGCGGCTTGATGTGACTTGTGCTGATTCTATTATACATAGCCGCGCCGGCTTCAACAAGTTGCAAAAGTTGCCTTGTTACCGGGAAAAATGCCGAAAATCCAGCCGCCGTTTTGTGAAAAACGCGAAATCGCATCCGCCCCAAAAACAACTGCGCAAAATATGCGCGTTTTGTATGGGTTTCGCCTTGACGGAAAAGCGGCCGCAACCTACAATAAAGCCGATTGGAAGCAGCCCGCCGCGAAAAAAACAAAAAGGAGACAGCGGTCATGGAAACACTTGGTTACGACGTCCTGAAACGGTCCGGCTACACCGGCTACCTTCTGCAAGAGGCCCCCGAAAAGGTGCTGCAATTCGGTGAGGGAAATTTCCTTCGCGCTTTCGTCAATTATTGGTTTGATGTCGCCAACGAGAAGGCGGGCTGGAACGGCAAGTGCTGCCTGGTCCAGCCCATTGCCCCCGGCCTGGCCAAGCTCATCAACGCCCAGCAGGGGCTGTACACCCTTTACCTGCGCGGCCGCCAGAACGGAGAAAAGGTGGACCAAAAGCGGGTGATCTCCAGCGTGAGCCGCTGCCTGAACCCCTATGACCGCGCAGATTATGACGCCATGATGCAGGTGGCAGTCTCGGAGGCGCTGGAGTACATCGTCTCCAACACCACCGAGGCAGGCATCGTCTACGACCCCGCCTGCCAAAAGGACGACTGCCCGCCCGCCAGCTTCCCCGCCAAACTGACCCAGGTGCTGTACGCCCGCTGGAAAGCCGGCAGGCCGGGTCTGGTCATCCTTTCCTGCGAGCTGATCGACAACAACGGCAGGGAGCTGCTCAAGTGCGTTGAACAGTACATCGACCAGTGGGGCCTGGAGGAGGGCTTCCGCGCCTGGGTCAAGGGCGACTGCACCTTCTGCTCGACCCTCGTAGACCGCATCGTGCCCGGCCGCATCCGAGACCCGGAGGAGGCCGCCCGCCTAGAGGCCGCCAACGGCTACCACGACGAGCTGATCGACGTGGGCGAGATCTTCGGCGTGTGGAACATCGAAGGCCCCGCCTGGCTGGCCGACAAGCTGCCCTTTCAGGCGGCGGGGCTCAACTGCCCGGTGGTGCCCGACGTGACCCCCTACAAAAAGCGCAAGGTGCGCATTTTGAACGGCGCCCACACCGGCTTTGTGCTGGGGGCCTACCTGGCCGGTTTTGACATTGTGCGGGACTGCATGCACGACGACACCATCCGCGGCTTTATGAACAAGATGCTGCTGGACGAGGTGGTGCCCATCCTGCCGCTGGACCAGCAAGACTGCAAGAATTTTGCCGCCGCGGTGGAGGACCGGTTCAACAACCCCTTTGTCAACCACGAGCTGATGAGCATCTCGCTCAATTCCACCTCCAAGTGGCGCGCCCGCAATATGCCCTCCCTGCTGGAATATGTCGAGAAAAACGGCACGCTGCCCCCCTGCCTGACCATGAGCTTTGCGGCCTATCTCGCCTTTTATTCCAACGACATCCGGGCCCTGACCGACAAGGGCCTGGTCTGCCGGCGGCCCGCCGGCAACGAGTACACCGTCAGCGACGACCGCTGGGTGCTGGAATTTTATCACGCCCACAGGGACGACGACATCCCCGCGCTGGTCCATGCCGTGATGACCAACGGGCAGATGTGGGGCCGCGACCTGACGGAGATCCCCGGCTTTGAGGCCGCCACCGTCCAAAACCTGGAATGCATCCGCACCCGCGGCGCCAAGGCGGCCTACGCCGGCTGCCTGTGAGATGCGCTTAAAAAAGGAGCCGACCATGCCTTTGACCATTCACATCAACCCGGCCGACAATGTGGTCGTGGCGCTGCGCCCGATTGCCAAGGGCACCGCGGTGGCAGTGCCCGACCTGGGCCTGACCGTCACCGCCGCCGAGGACATCCCCCAGGGCCACAAGATGGCCGTCCGGCCCATCCGGGCGGGGGAGAACGTCGTCAAGTACGGCTTTGCCATCGGCCATGCCGCCGCCGACGCCGCCCCCGGCGCCTGGATGCACACCCACAACGTCAAGACCAACCTTTCCGGCGAGATCGAGTACACCTATGCCCCCAAACTGACCCCGCCCGCTCCGGTGCAGCCGGAATCCTTTCTGGGCTACCGCCGCGCCGACGGCCGGGCCGCCGTGCGCAACGAGATCTGGATCATCCCCACCGTGGGCTGCGTCAACGACTGCGCCAAGGCCCTGGTGCAGGAAAACCAGGATCTGGTTGCCGGCAGCGTCGAGGGGCTGTACGCCTTCCCCCATCCCTTCGGCTGCAGCCAGACCGGCGCCGACCATGCCCAGACCCGCAGACTGCTGGCCGCGCTGGTGCGCCACCCCAACGCCGCGGCGGTGCTGGTGCTGAGCCTTGGGTGCGAAAACCTGACCCGTGAGCAATTTTTGCAAGAGCTTGGCCCCTATGACCCCGCCCGCGTCAAGTTCCTGACCTGCCAGGAAGTGGAGGACGAGATGGCCGCCGGCCGGGAACTTTTGCGCCAGCTGGCGGACTACGCCGGGCAGTTCCGGCGGCAGCCCATCCCCGCCAGCGAGCTGGTGGTGGGCATGAAATGCGGCGGCTCGGACGGGCTGTCCGGCATTACCGCCAACCCGGTCATCGGGCGGTTCAGCGATATGCTGTGCGCCCGCGGCGGCACCACCGTGCTGACCGAGGTGCCGGAGATGTTCGGCGCCGAGGGCTTTTTGATGGACCGCTGCCAAAACCGGGCGGTGTTTGACAAGGCCGTCGCCATGATCAACGGCTTCAAGGACTATTTTATCCGCCACGGCGAGGTGGTATACGAGAACCCCAGCCCCGGCAACAAGGCCGGCGGCATCACCACGCTGGAGGACAAGAGCTGCGGCTGCGTGCAGAAGGGCGGCAGCGCGCCCATCATGGACGTGGTCGATTACGGCGGCGCCGTCACCACCCGCGGGCTGAACCTGCTCTCCGGCCCCGGCAACGACCTGGTGTCCGCCACTGCGCTGACGGCGGCGGGTACGCACATCATCCTGTTTTCCACCGGGCGGGGCACACCCTTCGGCGCGCCGGCCCCGACGCTGAAAATCGCCACCAACAGCCAGCTGGCGGCCAAAAAGCCTGCCTGGATCGACTTCAACGCCGGTGTGGTGGCCGACGGCGGCCGCACGCTGGCCGAGGCCGCCGATGACCTGTACCGGCTGGTGCTGGAGACCGCCTCCGGCCGCGAGACCTGCGCCGAGCGCCGCGGCTTCCGCGAGATCTCCATCTTCAAGGACGGCGTGGTGCTGTAAGCGGCGGGGAAAAGCAAAAACGGCAAAGCTGAACGGGCGGGAGATTGTTTTTCCCCCGCCCTCGCAGACTGTCGAAAAGTCTAAAATCGTCGCCGCCGGCGGACATGCGCCGACGACGGCGACACCGACAGGGAAATTTTGCGACAAATTGTGTGCGAGGAGCAAAGCGACGAGTGCGCGATTTGTCGTAAAATTTTGTCGAAGGGGATTCCAAAGGGGGAAACGCGCCGAGCTGGCGTTAGCCAGTCGAAGCGTTGCCTCCTTTGCAGCGTGTCGAGTTTCTCGACACGCTGAACGGGTGGGGGATTGTTTTTCCCCCGCCCGCGCGGTACAATAATAAAAAGTCCTGCCGTGGCCGGCGGGACCGCGATACTGCCACAACGAAAGGATGTGCCCGCGATGGCTTCTCAACTGACCAACGGCGTCTACGAAAAGTACGGCGCACGCTACGACACCCTGACCCTGTCGGACGGCGGCTTTGCCCTGACCGTCACCCCCGAAAAGGGCGGCATGGCCACCTCCTTCACCAAAAATGGCGAGGAGTACCTCTGGCTGCGGGACGGCAACTTTGAGTCCACCGACCGCCCCCGCTGCGGCATCCCCATCCTGTTCCCCAACTGCGGCCGGCCGGACGGCGGCGTCCACCTGTTTGACGGCGCTGCCTACCCCATGGAGATCCACGGCTTTGCCGACCTGGTGCCCTGGCAGGTGGCCTACGCCGGCGACGACGCCATCGAGCTGGCGCTGACCCCCAACGGCCTGACCAAGTTTGTCTATCCCTTTGACTTCCGGCTGACCATGCGCTACACGCTGGCCGGCGGCCGGGCCGAGCTGGCTTTGACCGTCAAGAACACCGGCGAAAAGGTGCTGCCCTTCAGCTTCGGCTTCCACCCCTACTTTGCTGCCTCGGCACTGGAGAACGTCCAGTTCGACATCACCGCCGCCACCTGCTCGGAGGACGCCAAGGGCGAGCAGCCCGCCGCCCCCGCCCGCCTGACCCTGACCCGCAAGGAAGGCTCCCCCGATTCCATCCGCCTGCTGACCGGCGTCGAAAGCCCCATGGTCTTTACCGATTCCGGCAACGGCCACCGCGTCACCGTGGACTTTGATGGCCACTTTGGCAACGGCGTGCTGTGGCAGCAGGACGCCGAGCACTTTGTCTGCATGGAGCCCTGGAACGGCTGGGCCAACAGCGTCAACGAGCCGGGCCGCCACGAGGAGCTTGCCCCCGGCGCCAGCCTGACCGCCTGCTGGGGCATCACCATCGAGTAAACGGCGCCGGGCCGGCACAAATCGCAAGCGCAAATATAAAATAAAGGGGACCGCCCTTCCCGGTGGAAGGGCGGTCCCCTTTTGCCGCAATGCGCCGGAATGCGGCCTTTGCGCGGGCGTTACTCGTTAGGCTTCTGATAGAACCGGCCGGAGATCTGCTGGGTCTTGACCACGTTGATGAAGGCCGCCGGGTCGGCAACCTTGACCGCGTGCAGCACCGCCTTGCTCTCCTCGGTGGATACCACCGAATAGACGATCTTGCGGTCGCAGTGGTCGTAAGAGCCTTGGGCGTCGATGACGGTGGCGCCATGGTGGCTCAGGTGCGAGATGACCTCCGCCACCATGTCGGGGCGGTTGGTCACCACAAACAGCGTCTGCTGCTGGTACCGCTTGTAGGTCATGTGCAGCACCTGGGTGGAAGCGAACTGGAAGATAATGGAATACAGCGCCTTGTCCCAGCCAAACAGGATGCCGGCCGCCGCCAGGATCACCACGTTCAGCCCCAGCACCATGTTCCAGGCGTCCACGCCCTTTTTCTCGGACAGATAGATGGCGATAAAGTCGGTGCCGCCGCTGGTGGCGTTCATGGCCAGGCACAGGCTGATGCAGAATCCGTTGATCAGCCCGCCGAAAATGCTGATCAGCAGCGTGTCGTATGTAATGGGGAAGGCGGGCAGAAGGTCGGTCAGCACGTTGGTCAGCATGATCATCACCAGCGACAGCAGCGTGAACTTTTTGCCGATGTACCGGAACCCCAGATATACCGGGAAGGCGTTGAGCAGCAGGTTGACCAGCGTAAAGGGGATCTCGAAGTCGAAGGCCATCTCAAAAATGCGCTGCAAAAGCAGGGTCAGGCCGTTGGCGCCGCCGGGGTACAGCCCGCCGGTGCGCACAAACGACTTGATGTTGACGGCCATCAGCACCGCAGCCAGGCAGATGACTGCCAGGCGGACGGGATCTTTTTTGCGGTTGAATTTCATAAGCAGATCTTATCCTCCTCCTGCGGCGGGGTGCAGCCCTGGCGGAGCTTCGCGCACCTGCCGCCTCCTCCCCGCTATTATACTCCATCCTGCCGGCGCAAGCCAGAGTGTTTCCCACTTTTTGCGATAGAAAAATGGCACAAAAATCCGGTGGATTTTTAGCCACAACTGCATAATCGGCGGCGGACGGCGCAACACTAAGGGCAGTCACACAGCGCCGGAGGCGGCGCGGCGGCCGGCGGCGGTGGCCCCGGCAGGCTGCGCCCCGCCTGCGCGCCGCCAATTTTGCCGAAAAAGGATGGAGCACAATGGACAGCTTGAAAGCATTTTTGAAGGAGAAGGGCCTGTATCTGGTCTGCCTGGGGCTGATCCTGGCCGCCACAGTCGCCAGCATCTGGGCCATCCGCAACGTGATGCGCGGGGTCGAGCAGCTGAACCAGCAGAACACTGTACAGGAGGATGCCACATGGGACCAGCCGGACACAGCCGTAAACACGCCGGCCTCCGACGTGCCGCAAACTACGCCGACGCCCTCTGCGGCGCCGCCTGCCTCGTCGTCATCGGCTGGGGCGTCGTCACCGTCTGCCGCCGCGCAGGGCGGATCTGGCGATGCTGCCGCGTCCTCCGCGCAGCCGGCCGCCTCCTACGGGCTGCCGGTGAATGGTGAGGTGCTGCTGGCGTTCAGCGGCAGCGACCTGGTCTACAACGAGACGCTGGGCGACTGGCGCACCCACAACGGCACCGACTACGCCTGCGTTTCCGGCGGCAGCATCCTGGCCAGCGCCGCCGGCACCGTCACCGCCGCTTACAGCGACGCGCTGTGGGGCGGCGTGGTGGAGGTGACCGACGCCGAAGGCCGCGTCTGGAAATACTGCGGCGTGTCCGACGCGGCGGTGGAGCAGGGCGACACCGTGGCCACCGGCGCGCTGCTGGGCCGGCCCGGCGCCATCCCCACCGAGTCCGGCGCGCTGCACCTGCACCTGGAGTGCATCGACGGCGAGACCTGGCTGGACCCGGCCGAGATCATCGCCGGGTGACCCGCAAGGCGCCCCATACAAGCCGCAAAGCGCCGCCCCCTGTTTCGGTAGGGGGCGGCGCTTTTGCGGTTTGTGCGATATGTGCTGTTACAAATACTATAGAGGATGCAGGCGGCACCCCAAAAGGTTCCCCTGTAAGGCGAGCCTTTTCAGGCGGCAGGCTCTCTATAAAGCCTCCCCTGCAAGGGGCTGCGGAGTCGAGCGCCGCCTGCGGCGGAGAAAGCGAAACGGAGCAGGTGCAGCGGTCGCAGAGCACAAGCGCGCTTCAGCGCGCGCCGTGCGATGCGGGCACCGCAAACCGGACGGTGGCTGCGCCGCAAGGCGCAGACGGAGGGGGGGCATTGCCGCCTTGCGGCGGAGATATCCTGCAAACCCTGGCAGGACCTTGCCCTGTGTTTCGTAGGGGACGATGCTTGCATCGTCCCGGAAACCCTGCGGCGGCGCAAACCTCAAAGCGGCGGGCGAAATCGCCCGCCCTACATTGCGGCCTTAAACGGGCGCTGACCCGCAAACGCCAGCCGACCGCCAGGCCCGTCGGCGGGCCGATGTAAACATCGGCCCCTACGTAGGGGACAGCGGCGCTGCACGACCGTCATCCCCCCATCATGCCTACCGCCCCCGGTCTCGCCGCCCGTCTGCCTTACATTGTAGGGCGGGCGTTCACGCCCGCCGGGGAGGCTTGCTGCGGGGTAACGCTGCGTTTTTGCGCAAGCGCCGCACCGTAATGCTGCAAGACCGGGGAGGCTTGCAGTAACCCGGAAGGATACTGGCAAGGCAAGGCGCAGCACCCCTCAGTCGGCTGGCGCCGCCAGCTCCCCTTACAGGGGAGCCTTTCGGGTGGCGGTTCCCCCAAAAAGCCTCCCCTGCAAGGGGCTGCGGAGTCGAGCGCCGCCTGCGGCGGAGAAAGCGAGACGGAGCAGGTGCAGCGGTCGCAGAGCACAAGCGTGCTTCAGCGCGCGCCGTGCGATGCGGGCACCGCAAACCGGACGGTGGATGCGCCGCAAGGCGCAGACGGAGGGGTGCATTGCCGCCTTGCGGCGGAGATATCCCGCAAACCCGGCAGAGCCTTGCCCTGTGTTTCGTAGGGGACGATGCTCGCATCGTCCCGGAAACCCTGCGATATCGCAACCCCCAAACGGCGGGCGAAATCGCCCGCCCTACATTGCGGCCTTAAACGGGCACTGACCCGCAAACGCCCGCCGACCGCCAGGCCCGTCGGCGGGCCGATGTAAACATCGGCCCCTACGCAGGGGACAGCGGCGCTCCACGACCGTCATCCCCCGCCATGCCTGCCGCCCCGGTCCCGCCGCCCGTCTGCCTTGCATTGTAGGGCGGGCGTTCACGCCCGCCGGGGGAGGCTTGCGGCGGGATAACGCTGCGTTTTTGCGCAAGCGCCGCACCGTAGAGCCCTGTAATGCTGCAGGACCGGGGAGGTTTGCAGTAACCCGGAAGGATACTCGCAAGGCAAGATGCCGCACCCCTCAGTCGGCTGACGCCGCCAGCTCCCCTTACAGGGGAGCCTTTCGGGTGGCGGTTCCCCCAAAAAGCCTCCCCTGCAAGGGGCTGCGGAGTTGAGCGCCGCCTGCGGCGGATACAGCGAGACGGAGCAGGTGCAGCGGTCGCAGAGCGCAAGTGTGCTTCAGCGCACGCAGCGCGATGCGGGCACCGCAAACCGGACGGTGGCTGCGCCGTAAGGCGCAGACGGAGGGGTGCATTGCCGGCTTGCGGCGGAGATATCCTGCAAAACCCGACAGGACCTTGCCCTGTGTTTCGTAGGGGCGGTCAGGGGGGGCAGCCTCTTATCCCAGGCCGGTCGGCGTCTCCGGTGCGCCCAGGGCCTGCATCAGCCGGGCGTCCTGGTCGTCGGTGCCGGTGTAACTGGGGATGCCCGCAGCCTCCGCCAAGGCGGCACGATGCTCCAGCGAAGGCTCCAGCCCGTTGCCGATAAAGGTCTCGACGATGGTGCTGCCGCGGTACTGCGCCAGCAGGCCGGACAGGTCGGCAGTCTCCGGGTCAGGGGTCTGGCGCCGCTGCCAGTACAGCTTTGCCAGGGCGGTAAAGGTCCTGGTCGATGGCGCGCTTGAGCCGTTATTCAGCGCAAGCGTGATGTCGCGGTCAGGGTCGACCTCCGCCGGCGGCAAGATCTGGGGCAGCGGATAAAACGACACTGTCTCGCCGGGAATGAAGTCGATAACGTCATTCTCTCCAGAGCGCGCCTGGTAGACCAGCGTCAGATCCAGGCGGGTCTTGTCGCCGCCCGCCTCCTCCACAATGTCCCAGTCAAAGATCTGGTACGGCAGGATGTACTTCTGGCCGGCGTCGGGCTGCCCGGAGTACAGGGCGATGGAATCCTTGTCCCAGCAGGCAGCGTTCGTGGCGTAGCTTGCCCAGCTACCGGTCTCGTCCGGCGGCAGTACGACGCAGAGGTTGATCCATCCGTCGCCCTGCGCGCCGCCCAGTGAGACGGTGGCCGCCACGTGGTCGGTACAACCCATCCAGAACACTTCGTCCCCGCTTTGCAAAAACAGCTCGTTCAGGTCGTCGGCAGAAGGATACCCGTACCCCCGCCGCGGGTCCGGCGGCAGCATGGTGCGGGTCATGGTAAAGCGCCTGTCCTCGCCCTCGGCCCCCTGAAACATGGCCACAAACTCCCAGTTGTTGGCAAAGTAGCTGTCAAACGCTTCGCTGCCGTACCACTGGGTCTGCTCCTCACCGTTCACCGTGATGGTGCCGGCGTCCTGCTCCTCAAACCGGACGCCCGCTTCCTCGTAATTGTGCTGGAGCTGCTCGGCAAACTGGGCGCGCAGCTCGTCGCTCCAGCTTTCCGACAGCGGCCGGGCGCTGTGCCAGACATACGAAAGCCCGTCCTGCACCATCTCGCTGGAACAGTAGACCGAAAACATCTGGTTCAGCACGTTGATGACGGCCGGGCGGTAACTGTCGGCCGGTTCGCCCAGGGCATCCTGCACGGCGTCCAGCAGGTTGCCCCGGCTGGCGGCCGGTACGCTGGCCGAGATGCTCTCCAGCATCTGGTCGGCGTTGAAGTACAGCGCGACGGCGTCCACCGGGACCGAGTAAAGGGTCCCCTCCGGCAGGGTGATGCTGTACCCGGCGCCGCTTTGCTGCCGGGTATAGTCGGTGCCCTGCTCCTGCAGGCTGGCGGCAAACTCGTCGCAGGTCAGCGTCCAGGGGTATTCCGGCACCGCGATGTCCCAGGCCGGGGCGCTGCTCTCGCACCCGGCCAGCGAGACCGCCAGGCCAAAGGCCAAAAGCCCGCAGATAAAACGCTTCATACTCGGTCACCTCCGTGTGGGTTTCGGGATACAGGGATGGCAGCGGCCGGCAGGCCCTGCCTGTGAAAACCAGTATGGCATATCGGGAAGCCTGCCGCAAGGTGCAGATCCGACAAAAAGCGGCGGCAGGCTTTGGTGGATATGGAACGTAAGCTCCCTGACAAAGCCAGGGCTGTTCAGCCGGCGTGGCAATACAAAAGAAGGTCGCTTTCCGGGGCCTGACGGCCGTCCGGCGTGCGGGCGCTGAGCCAGACCTCGACCGTCCCGTCAGCGCCGGCGCGTTCTTCCCGCTGCAGGTCAAACGGACGGCCCGGATCCTCGGCAAACTGCTGGCGGACGTAATAGGTCGTCATCTTGACCAGCAGGGAGTTTTTGTCGCGGCAAAAGACCCGGATGACCGGTTCGTCCGCTTCGACCGTAAAGGTTTTTAAGATGTTGTCCCCCGCCAGGGCGTTGTCGGAGAAAAAGGTGTCCACCTCGACCAGCCGGCTGCTTTGGGGGGCGGTAAGGTCGAGGTAGCCGGCCTGCTTCAATTGATCGGCGGTGGTGCTTGCCGGCAGCGCATAGATCTGGTAAAGCAACCGATCCCAGGCCGGCGGCTGCAGGCGCTGCCACAAGACCCATCCGGTGACGCCAAGCACGAGCACCACGGCAAAAAAGATCGAGACCCGTTTGACAGTCCGTTGCATGATGATACCTGGCCCTCCTTTTCAAAGGTCTTGTTCGGGTTGGGTTTCGAGCTGTACTGCAAAGCGCCCGCGCGCTGGCGCTTGTACCGTGATCATTCGGGCCGTTTCAGCGGCTCCTTTCCGTGTTGTCTTGGTCATAGTATACATCTTTATGTTTAGACTGTAAATGAAAAATATTGAATTTGCACAGTTGCCATGCTAAACTAAATATGATCAAACCAAACCTATAGCAGATAAGGCAGAACAATGGCTGAATCCAATTCTCCCCGCGCTTCCCGCAGCGGCACCGCCGCCGGTATGCGGGATTCCATCAAAAAGGCCGTCACCGAGATGATGGTCCTGTTTTTGCTGCGCCAAAAGCCGATGTACGTTTACGAGATGTCGCAGGAGATGTCACGGCTGACAGGCGGTGTTTATACCTTCAATACGTTGTATCTTGCCATCTACCGCCTGCAGGAGCACGGCCACATCGCCGAGGCCGGCAAGCAGGAGGCGGACAACCGCATCCGGGTCTACTTCAAGCTGGCGGACGCGGGGCAGCGGTATCTGGACGAGCTGCTGCCCACCTACCGCGAGATGATCGGCGCGCTGGATGCCCTGCTGGCGCAGGACGGCAAATTGTACAAGGAGGAATGACCATGTACGAAAGGGAAGTGAAGGATTACTGCCGGCGCGCCGGCAGCCTGCTTGCCTGTGGCCGGGCGCAGCGGTAGCGGTTTGACCGCCTGACCCGCCAAAGCGTGCAGGAGTACCTGCAGGCGGTGCCCGGCGCATCCTGGCCGGAGGTGGAGCAGACGCTGGGCAGCCCGGAGGAGGCCGCCGGCGCGTTTATGGAATCCCTGCCGCCCGGCGCCGCCGAGCATTGGGCCGGCGCCCACCGGCGCCGCCTGCGGCTGACGGCCGCCGCTGTCTGCCTGGTTTTCACGCTGCTGGTGGGCATTGTGGTGTTCTATTTTGTGACCAAAGGTGTGGTCATTATTGAGACAGAAACGACGATCGTTTACGATGCGAAAGACGCACCGCCCGCCACCGCCCCACCACTGGAATAAAAACTGAGAGGTATCGATTATGAAAAAGTTTTTTTGTCTTTTTTCTTGTTGGCATTGTCTTTTGCGGTTTGGCTCTTCCCTGTTATGCGGCACCGAGCATTGACCAACCCGCTGTCAGTTATGTGGAGAATGTTACTGAAGATATTACCTGCGTGACTACTATTTACATAAACGATGGGCTGTCTCGTACATCTGACCGGCGAGGACACGTCAACAAAGAATTTTATTATCGCGGAGATCGCGTTGCATTCGTTGTATTGAATGCAACTTTCACCTACGATGGTACCACCGCAACGGCAATCAGCGCCAGCGGTTCCCATTCGGTCGCGTCCGGCTGGTCGTACAGCGGGCAGTCCACCTGGTGCAGCGGCGCGACCGCCCATCTGACCGCCACCATCTCCGGCCCGGTCAGCATCCCGGTCAGCCTGTCGCTCACCTGCTCGCCCGGCGGCGCGCTTTCCTGAGGCATTCTCTCCTTTCTTAACATAACACAAACGCCGGCCGGCGGGAACTTCCCGCCGGCCGGCGTTTTGGGGTGTATTGGATTTTGGGGCGCTTTGCGCTTAGTAGACCTTGGCTTCCTCCTCGCCGGTCATGACGCGCAGGCCGCCCTGGGCCAGGGCCAGCAGCTCGTCCTCGCCGGGGTAGACGGTGATGGGGGCGATCCAGCCGATGCTCTCGGTCAGCTTGTCCACTGTCAGCTGGGCGTAGGCGATGCCGCCGGTCAGGATGATCTGGTCCACCTTGCCGTGCAGCACGGCGGCCATGGCGCCGGCGTCCTTGGCGATCTGGTAGTAGAAGGCGTCCTGGATCAGCTTGGCGTACTGGTCGCCCTCGTCCACCATCTTTTCCACCACGCGGGCGTCGTTGGTGTGCAGGTAGGCGTTGAAACCGCCGTTGCCGCAGATCTTTTTGTAGATCTCCTTCTCGGTGTACTTGCCGGAGAAGCACATCTTGACCAGGTCGCCCGCAGGCACGGTGCCGGCGCGCTCCGGGCTGAAGCAGCCCTCGCCGTCCAGGATGTTGTTCACGTCAATGACCTTGCCCATGCTGTGCGCGCCCACCGACACGCCGCCGCCCATGTGGATGACGATCAGGTTCAGCGCATCGTAGGTGGTGCCGTGCTCCTTGGCGTAGCGGCGGGCCACCGCCTTCTGGTTCAGCGCGTGGAAGATGCTGCGCCGCGGCAGCTCCGGCATGCCGGAAATGCGGGCCACGTCAGGCAGCTCGTCCACCACCACAGGGTCAACGATGTAGCTGGGTTTGCCGATGGCGTCGCCGATCTCCCGCGCCAGGATGCCGCCCAGGTTGGAGGCATGCTGGCCCTGGACGCCCTTTTTCAGGTCGGCCAGCAGCTCGTCGCTGACGGCGTAGGTGCCGCCGGGGATGGGCTTGAGCAGGCCGCCGCGGCCGACGATGACGTCCAGCGTGTGGACGTCGCAGTTTTTCTCCTTCAAAAAGTCCAGGATGATCTGCTTGCGGAAATCCTTCTGGTCGATGATGGAGGCGTACTTGGCGATCTCCTCGGTGGGATGGCGCAGCGTTTCCTCAAACAGCAGCGTCTCGTCCTCGAACACGCCGACCTTGGTGGAGGTGGAACCGGGATTGATGATCAGGCTTTTGATAGACATGGGGATCTTCTCCTTTTTCACAGCAGGGCGGGACGCCTTATTTGTTTTTCTTCATGGCCTCGGCCACCACGGCGGCCAGAGCGATGGAGTTGACCTTGGTCTGGAAGGAGTCGGAGCGGCTGGTCAGGATGGCGGGCACCTGGGTGCCGGTCAGGATGCAGCCGTTCTCGCACTGGGCGGTGTGCACCAGCGTCTTGTAGCAGATGTTGCCGGCCTGGATGTCCGGGAACAGCAGGATGTCGGCATGGCCGGCGGCGGGGCGGTCCTGGGCGCCCTTGTGGGCGGCGGCCTCCGGGTCGATGGCGATGTCCATGGACAGCGGGCCGTCCACAACGCAGCCGGTGATACGGCCGTCCTCGTTCATCTTGCGCAGTTCGTCGGCGTCCACGGTGCAGGGCATCTTGGGGTTGACCACCTCAACGGCGGCCAGCGGGGCGACGCGGGGGCAGGGGATGCCGCAGGCGTGGGCCACCTCGACGGTGTTGTTGATGATGTTGACCTTGTCCTCCAGCGTGGGGTAGGTGACAAAGGCCACGTCGGTCAAGAACAGCAGCTGCTCGATGCCCTTGACCTGGAACACCGCCACGTGGGACAGCATCTTGCCGGTGCGCAGGCCCACTTCCTTGTCCAGGATGCTCTTGAGGAAGGTCTTGGTGTCGATCAGGCCCTTCATGTACATATCGGCCTCGCCGTCGTGGGCCAGCTTGACGGCTTTCAGCGAAGCCTGGACGTTGTCCGGCTCGTCGATGATGCGCCAGCCGGTCAGGTCGATGTTCAGCCCGGCGGCCAGCTCGCGGATCTTGGCCTCGTCGCCCACCAGGATGGCGTCGGCAATGCCCTGGCTGCGGGCGGCGGCCACAGCCTCCAGCACGGCGTCGTCAGCCGCGGCGGCCACGGCCACGACCTTTTTGTCACATTCCTTCACGCGGGAGATCAGATCCTCAAAACTTGCGCTCATGTTCATGCACCTCTCAGTTGTTACCTTTTCAGCAGCAGGGCCGCGGCCGGGAAGGGCGCAGCCGGAAAACGGCGCCTGCGCCCCGGCAGGGACGCAGCGGCGCTATTCTGTTAATAAAATAACACTTGTGCCGGAAAGGGTCAAGGGGCGCGGCGCGGCAAACGGCCCAAAACACGCCAAAAAATCTTGATTTGCACCCCTTGACAGCGCCGGGCGGCGGGGGTATAATACTTGCTGTAAAAAAAGCAGCGACCGGCATCTGCCGTCGGCTCACCTTGCGGGCGCAAAGCCCCGGGTCATACAGCATCCATCGTCCGCCTGGGGCCGCAGGGCCGTTTTGCGGGGCGATGCGGCTTTATGGTTTGAGTTTGGCGGCTGCCTGTTCCGGGCGGCCGCTTTTTCGTATCCCATCAAAATCCATATTTGTTTGGAGGTGTATCCCAATCGCCAGCAACAGCAATTCCAAGGAACTGGAGATCAATGAGCGCATCCGCGACAAGGAAGTCCGCCTGATCGGCGCCGACGGCCAGCAGATGGGCGTGATGAGCCCCCGTGACGCGCTGCGCATTGCGCAGAACCAGGACCTGGACCTGGTCAAGGTGGCCCCGCAGGCCAAGCCGCCGGTGTGCAAGATCCTGGACTACGGCAAGTACCGGTTCGAGATGCAGAAAAAGGAAAAGGAAGCCCGCAAGAACCAGAAGGTCGTCGAGCTGAAAGAGATCCGCCTGTCTCTCAACATCGATACCAACGACTTCAACACCAAAGTGAACCAGGCTGCCAAGTTTTTGCAGCAGGGCCACAAGGTCAAGGTCTCCATCCGGTTCCGCGGCCGCGAGATGGCGCACACCAATCTGGGCATTGACGTGCACAAGCGTTTTGCCGAGGCACTGGCCGGCCAGGCTGTGGTCGACAAGCAGCCCAAGCTGGAAGGGCGCAGCATGCTGATGTTCCTTTCGCCCAGCCCGAACAAATAACCCCAACCATCGGAAGCCGGCTTTCGCCCCATGGCGTGCGGCCTGCCCCGGCAGGCCGCATCTGCCTGCGCCCCCGGCGCAAAGCGGACGATCCCAAAACCCCTTAGGAGGAAACGAAAATGGCTAAAATGAAGCTCAAGACCCTTTCCGGCGCCAAGAAGCGTTTTAAGATGACTGCCAGCGGCAAGGTCAAGCGCAATGCGTCCAAGCGCCGCCATATCCTGACCAAAAAGACCACCAAGCTCACCCGCGGCCTGCGCATGAACCACTACGTGGACAAGTCCAACGAGGCCACCGTCCGCAAGATGATGCCCTACGGCGGCTGAGCCGGACGGCAGAAAACCGGCAACTGAGTTTGAGTTACAAAGGAGATAAAATACCATGGCACGTATCAAAGGCGCTACCATGACGCACAAGCGTCGCACCAAGACCCTGAAGCTGGCCAAAGGCTACTACGGCAGCAAGAGCAAGCATTTCCGCATGGCCAAGCAGGCCGTGATGAAGAGCGGCAACTACGCTTACGTCGGCCGCAAGCTGAAAAAGCGTCAGTTCCGCAGCCTGTGGATCACCCGCATCAACAATGCGGTCCGTCCCCAGGGCATGAACTACTCCACCTTCATGAACGCCCTGAAGAAATCCGGCATCGAGCTGAACCGCAAGATGCTCAGCGAGATGGCCATCCACGATCCCCAGAGCTTCAACGCCCTGGTCGAGACCGCCAAGAAGGCCCTGGCCTGACACAGCACACCAAAGCAGACGCACGCGCACGCGTGCGTCGCTTTTGTATTATAGGGCAGGGTCGTGTCCCAGCCCGCAGATCCTCTCAACCGGAAAGGCAGGCAACCATGCTGCAACCCATCACCAGCCGCGACAACGACAAGATCAAGCAGGCCTGCCGCCTGCGGGACAGCGAGGCTGCCCGCGCCGCGGCGGGGCTGTTCTTTGCCGAGGGGCCCAAGCTCTGCCTGGAGGCCGCCAAGTCCTGCCGGTGCGCGGCGCTGTACGCCACCCGCCGCGCGCTGGAGCACACCCCCGCGCTGGCGGCGCTGGATGCGGTGACGGTGCCCGTGGCCGACCCGGTGGCGGACAAGCTGTCCTCCACCAAAAGCAGCCAGGGGGTCTTTGGGCTGTTTGCGCTGCCCGCGCCCGACCCGGCGGCGCTGGACGCGGCGCGGCGCATCCTGGCGCTGGAGCGGGTGCAGGACCCCGGCAACGTGGGCACCCTGATCCGCAGCGCGGCGGCCTTCGGGTTCGACGCGGTGCTGCTGGGGCCGGGCTGCGCCGCGCCCTACGCGCCGCGGACGCTGCGGGCCTCGATGGGCGCGGCGGTGCGCATGCCGGTGTTTGAGACCGGCGACCTGCCTGCGGCGCTGCGGGCGCTGCGGGACCGCGGCGTGACCTGCCTGGCCGCCGCGCTGCAAAACGCCGCGGCGCTGGACGCCGTCGGCCGGGAGTTTGCCGGCGGGCTGTGCGTGGTCATCGGCAGCGAGGGCCAGGGCCTGACCGACGCCGCCGTCGCCGCCTGCGGCCGCGCGGTGCGCATCCCCATGACCGACCGGGCCGAGAGCCTGAACGCCGCAGTGGCCGGCAGCGTGCTGCTGTGGCATTTCCGCGGGGTGTAAAGCTGCCTGCAACGGCGGGGCGGAGAAGCCCCGCGGCGGGGCCTGCCGCCCTGCTTATTATATGGTAAGGGGGCGGGCGGTTCGGCCCGCCGCCGGCCGCCGCGAACCGCCCTGTCTTTTTCCCGACACGCCAAGGAGGTCGCCTTCCATGAACGATGTCTATAACTGGATGTGGATGGCCGAGGTGCTGGGCTGCGGCAGCCCCTACTCCGGCGAGGCGCTGGCCTGGGCCGGCGGCGACGCCGGCGGTTTCTGCCGGCGCATCCTGGCCGGCGAGCGGCCGCACTTTTTGACCCGCGGTGCGCGGGAGCGGGCGGCCGCCCTGGCCCCGGATGACCTGGCGCCCCGCCTGGCGGACTGCCGGCGCCTGGGCGCCGCGGTGCTGACCCCGGACGACCCGGACTACCCCGAACGCTTCCGGGATCTGCCCGACCTGCCGCTGGTCTTGTACGTTACCGGCAGCACCGCCTGCCTGAACGGCGGGCAGTATGTGGCCATGGTGGGCACCCGCCGCCCCACGCCCTACGGCCGGCGTGCCTGCCGCGAGCTTTCGCTTTCACTGGCGGAGCAGGGGACGGTGATCGTCAGCGGCATGGCCGACGGGCTGGACGGCGTGGCCCAGGCCGCCGCCGTGGAGGCCGGCGCGCCCACCGTGGCGTTTCTGGGCACGGGCATCGACAAGACTTATCCCGCCGCCAACGCCGGCCTGCGGGCCGAGATCGAGCGCACCGGCGGCGCCGTTGTCAGCGAATATCCGCCCGGCTTTGCGGGCAAGATGCAGGGGACCTTCCTGGCCCGCAACCGGCTGATCGCCGCGCTGGGCGAGGTGCTGTGCGTGGCCGAGGCCAGCTTGCGCAGCGGCACCATGAACACCGTCGGCCACGCCGAGCGGTACGGCCGCCCGGTGATGGCGGTGCCGGGCAGCATTTTCAGCCGTGCCAGCGCCGGCACCAACGCCCTTTTGCAGGCCGGCCGCGCCGCCGTTTTGTGCACCGCCGATGACGTGCGCCGGACATTGGGGCTTGCGCCGGAGGAAAATCTGTGGCAAAATGACCCAGAGGAGACTGCCGACCCCGGCCTGTCCGCCGGGGCAAGGCAGGTCCTGGCCGTGCTGGGCCCCGACCCCATGTACCTGCAGGACATCTGCCGCGCCAGCGGCCTGCCCGCCAGCCAGGTGCTGGCCGCCTACACCGAGCTGGAGCTGGCCGGCATGGCCGTGCCCGGCCCCGGCCGCAGCCTGGCGGCGGCCCGCTGAGGCGCTTTTCCGGGAAAGTCTCCCTTTCCTGCAACACCGAGTTTTGCCCCGCGTGCAAGGGGCGTCACAAACAGGAGTAACTGCAACATGGCAAAGTTAGTGATCGTGGAATCCCCTGCCAAGGCCAAGACCATCGGCAAATACCTGGGCAAGGGATACAAAGTCACGGCAAGCATGGGCCATATCCGCGACCTGCCCGCCAGCCAGCTGGGCATCGATGTGGAGCATGGCTACAAGCCGCACTATATCACCATCAAGGGCAAGGCCAAGCTGGTGCGCGAGCTGAAGGACGAGGCCAAAAAGTCTGACGGCGTGCTGCTGGCCACCGACCCGGACCGCGAGGGCGAGGCCATCAGCTGGCACCTGGCCAATGTGCTGGGGCTGGACCCCGCCGCCCCCAACCGCATCACCTTTGACGAGATCACCAAAAAAGGCGTGCAGGAGGGCATGGCCCACCCCCGCGCCATCGATATGAACCTGTTCAACGCCCAGCAGGCCCGGCGGGAGCTGGACCGCCTGGTGGGCTACAAGCTGTCGCCCTTTTTGTGGCGGAAAGTCCGCCGCGGCCTGTCCGCCGGCCGGGTGCAGAGCGTGGCGGTGCGGCTGATCCGCGACCGGGAGCTGGAGATCGACGCCTTCAAGCCGGACGAATACTGGAATATCGACGCCGAGTTCGGCAAGGGCAGGACCGCCTTTACCGCCCGGCTGGCCGCCGGCGCCGACGGCAAAAAGCTGACCGTTACCAACAGGGAGCAGGCCAACGCTATCCTGGCCGCGCTGGAGGGCAGGGACTATGTCGTCGCCCAGGTGGACAAGGGCCGCCGCCGCCGCGTGCCGCCGCCGCCCTTTATCACCTCCACCCTGCAGCAGGAGGCCAGCCGCCGGTTCGGCTTTTCGGCCACCCGCACCATGCGGGCCGCCCAGACGCTGTACGAGGGCGTCGAGATCGCCGGCCACGGCGCCATCGGCCTGATCACCTATATGCGTACCGACTCTCTGCGCATCTCGGACGAGGCGGTGGCCGCCGCCAAGGAGTATATCGGCGGCCGCTGGGGCGAACGGTATATCTGCCCCGTCAAGCGCAAGTACAAGTCCCGCTCGGCCACCGCCGCCCAGGACGCCCACGAGGCCATCCGCCCCTCCACGCCCGGCCTGACCCCCGACGAGGTGGAGCAGAGCCTTTCCGGCGATACCGCCAGGCTCTACCGCCTGATCTGGAGCCGGTTTATGGCCAGCCAGATGGCCGACTGCGAGCAGGACACCGTCTCGGTGGGCATCACGGCGGGGGACTACCTGTTCCGCGCCAGCGGCTACCAGGTGGCTTTTGACGGCTACACCGCCCTGTACGAGGAAGCCACCGACGACAAGGAAAAGAAAGAGACCGCCCTGCCCCCGCTGGAACAGGGCCAGAAGCTGGCGCTGGAGCAGCTGCACGCCGACCAGAAATTCACCCAGCCGCCGCCGCTGTACACCGAGGCGACGCTGATCCACGCATTGGAGGAGAACGGCATCGGCCGGCCCTCCACCTACGCGCCCATCATCACCACCATCGTGGACCGCGGCTATGTGGAGCGGGACGGCAAAAAGCTGCGCACCACCCCGCTGGGCCAGGCGGTCAACCAGGTCATGCTGGAGCAGTTCCCCGACATTGTGGACGTGACCTTCTCCGCCGACATGGAAAAGCGGCTGGACACCGTGGAAAACGGCACCGCCAACTGGGTGGACACGGTGGACGAGTTCTACCAGGGCTTTGCCAAAAGCCTGGAGCAGGCCGAAAAGAACATGGAGGGCAAGCGGGTCAAGGTGGCCGACATCCCCACCGACGAGGTCTGCGAAAAGTGCGGCAAGCCGATGGTCATCAAGTCGGGCCGCTACGGCAAGTTCCTGGCCTGCAGCGGCTTCCCCGACTGCAAAAACACCCGCCCGCTGGTCAAGGATACCGGCGGCCTGTGCCCGCTGTGCGGCGGCCACATGCTGCAGCGCAAAAGCGCCAAGGGACGCATCTACTACGGCTGCGGCAACTTCCCCACCTGCAAGTTTATGACCTGGGACGAGCCCGTGCCCGAAACCTGCCCCAACTGCGGCGCCACGCTGTTCAAAAAGCGGGGCACCCTGTACTGCGCCAAAGAGGGCTGCGGCTTCAGCAAGCCGGTGGAGAAAAAGTAAGGGCCGCCGGGCCCCCGCAAACGCACCGTCCCCGCCGCCCCAAACCCACAAGACCCATCCGAAAGGACCCGCCATGCAAATTACCGTCATCGGCGCCGGGCTGGCCGGCTGCGAAGCCGCGCTCTGGCTGGCAGGCCGCGGCGTCGCCGTCGATCTGTACGAGCAAAAGCCCGCCCGGTTTTCCCCCGCCCACAAAAGCGCCGGCTTTGCCGAGCTGGTCTGCTCCAACTCGCTGAAAGCCGAGCGCCCCGACTCTGCCTCCGGCCTGCTCAAGCTGGAAATGCGCGCCCTCGGCTCCCGTCTGCTGGACGCCGCCGAGTGTGCCCGCGTGGCTGCCGGCGGCGCGCTGGCCGTGGACCGGGACAAGTTCTCGGCCGCCGTCACCGCGCTGGTGGAGGCCGAGCCAAACATCACCGTCCACCGGCAGGAGGTCGCCGCCATCGACGAGAGCCGCCCTGTGCTGGTGGCCTCCGGCCCGCTGACCGACGGCGCGCTGGGCGAGGCGGTGGCCGCCCTGACCGGCAGCCACCGGCTGAGCTTTTACGACGCGGTGGCGCCCATCGTCGCCGCCGACAGCCTGGACATGGACAAGGTCTTTGCCGCCTCCCGCTACGGCCGCGGCGAGGCCGACTACCTCAACTGCCCCTTTAATAAAGAGGAGTACGAGGCGTTTTACGCGGCGCTCATCGCCGCCGAGCGCGCGCCGCGGCACGACTTTGACACGCCGCTGACCGTCTACGAGGGCTGCATGCCCATCGAGGTGATGGCCGCCCGCGGCGCGGACACCATCCGCTACGGCCCCCTGCGCCCGGTGGGCCTGCGGGACCCCCGCACCGGCCACCGCCCCTGGGCCAACGTCCAGCTGCGGGCCGAGAACACCGGCCGCACGCTGTACAACCTGGTGGGCTTCCAGACCAACCTGAAATGGGGCGAGCAGAAGCGGGTGTTCTCGATGATCCCCGGCCTGGAGCACGCCGAGTTCGTGCGCTACGGCGTTATGCACCGCAACACCTTTTTGGACAGCCCGGCGGTGCTGACCGACGCGCTCTGCCTGAAAGAGCACCCCAACGTCTTTTTTGCCGGGCAGATCACCGGTTTTGAGGGGTACATGGAAAGCGCGGCCTGCGGCCTGCTGGCCGCCCGCAGCATCTGGGCCAGGCTGACCGGCCGGGACTGGACGCCGCCGCCCCAAACCACCATGTGCGGCGCGCTGCTTGGCTACATCACCACGCCCAACAAGGATTTCCAGCCCATGGGGGCGAACATGGGCATCCTGCCCGCCCGCCCCGACATCCGGGACAAGCGTGCCCGCTACGCCGCTTTGTCCGAGACCGCGCAGGCGGAGATGAGGAAGTGGGCGGAGGGCTGAATCAGGGCGTATCCGAAGCTGCAAAAAGCGCCGGAAGATCCGCTGAATGCGGGGCGGTGCGGGCATCGTCCGCCGCGGACACGGCGGCGTACAGCCGCCCGCGGGGTTAAATGCCCGGCAAAGTGCCGCACCCCTCCGCCGCCTGCGGCGGCACCTCCCCTTGCAGGGGCGGCTTCCGGGCCGGCAGCCGCCGCAGAGGCTCCCCTGGAAGGGTAGCTGTCACCGAAGGGGACTGAGGGGGGCATTGCCGCCGAAATCATGCCGATACCCCCACGGCTTGCCGTCAATGCCGCCGCCCCGTTTTCGGGCGCGCGGCAGCGTGCGGACCGCCCAAATTCCTTATTACTAAATTACGAAAAGTCCTGTCCGATTTTCTTTGATTGAAGCTGAAAGCGAGGCAACACCATGAAGATTCTTGTAGACGCCATGGGCGGCGACAATGCGCCGCTGTGTGTTTTGCAGGGCGCGGCCGACGCGCTGCGTGAATTTGGCGACGGCATGCAGCTGGTGCTGCTGGGCCGGAAAGAAGTGATCGAGCAGACCGCCAAGGACAACGGCATCCCGCTGGACGGCATGGAGCTTGTGGACTGCCGCCAGGTGGTCACCATGCACGACGACCCGGTCAAGGCCGCCCGCAAAATGACCGACTCCAGCCTGGTGCGCGGCCTGACCATGCTCAAAAACGGCGAGGGCGACGCTTTTGTCAGCGCCGGCTCCACCGGCGCGATGCACGTGGCCGCCAGCCTGATCGTCCGCACTGTCAAGGGGGTCAAGCGCCCGGCGCTGGCCACCCCCATGCCCGGCTTCAAGCAGAATTACCTGCTTTTGGACTGCGGCGCCAACGTGGAGTGCCGCGCCACGACCCTCAACGCCTTTGCGGTCATGGGCAGCGTCTATGCCGAGAAGGTCATGGGCCGCCACAATCCCAGCGTTGCGCTGGTCAACAACGGCGCCGAGGACACCAAGGGCACCCCCATCTACCGCGAGGCCCACGGCCTGATGCGGGCAAACCCCGTCATCCGTTTTGCCGGCAACATCGAGCCCCGCGACGTGCCCAACGGCGAGATGGACGTGGTGGTCTGCGACGGCTTTGTGGGCAACGTCATCCTCAAGCTGACCGAGGGCGTGGCCAAGAGCCTGCTGGGCATGCTCAAGGACGTGTTTATGCAAAGCGTCGTTACCAAGCTGTGCTACCTGGGCGTCAAGGGCGGCCTGCGCACCATCAAGCACAAGATGGACTCGGAGGAAGTGGGCGGCGCGCCGCTGCTGGGCACCGCCAGGCCGGTCATCAAGGCCCACGGCTCCAGCAAGGCCAAGGGCATCAAGAACGCCATCCGGCAGGCGCGCCTCTGCGTGGAGGGCGACCTGTGCGGCACCATGGAGGCCGCGCTGGCAGAATTGCAGACAGACGAAACCAGGGCAGAAAAGAGCGAGTGACATGAAATTCCGCAACCCCGCCCAGCTGGAAGAAAAGCTGGGCTACCAGTTCAAAGACCGGACGCTTTTGGAGACCGCGCTGACCCATACCAGCTTTGCCAACGAGAGCCGCATCCCCGTGCAGCACAACGAGCGGCTGGAGTTTTTGGGCGACAGCGTGCTGTCGGTGGTGGCGGCGGACTACCTGTTCCGCCATTCCACCCGTCCGGAGGGCGAGCTGACCCGCATGCGCGCCAGCCTTGTCAGCGAGGACGCGCTGTTCCAGTTTGCCCAGGAGATCGAGCTGGGCAGCTTTCTGCGGCTGGGCCGCGGCGAGGAGCTGGGCGGCGGCCGCACCCGCCCCAGCGTGGTGTCCGACGCCTTCGAGGCGCTGATCGCCGCGCTGTACCTGGACGGCGGGCTGGAAAACGCCCGCCGCTTTATCCTGCCCTTTTTGACCGAGGGCAAGACCGCCGAGGAGGACTACAAGACCCGCCTGCAGGAGGTCATCCAGCAGAACCCGGAGGAAAAGCTGCACTACGAGGTGGAGAGCGAGTCCGGCCCCGACCATGACAAGCGGTTCGGGGTGGCGGTGTACCTGAACTCCAACTGCATTGCCCGCGGCGAGGGCCGCAGCAAAAAATCCGCCGAACAGCACGCCGCCCGCGAGGCCCTGCGCCTGATGGGGCTGATCGACAAAGGCGAAACGTAAGCCCCGCGCCCATCGTACACCCCCATCGCACACCGTAGAAGGAGAGGACCCCCACGCCTATGCGCCTGAAAGAATTGGAGATCCAGGGCTTCAAGAGCTTCCCGGACAAGACCCGCCTGACCATCGGCGAGGGCATTACCGGCATCGTCGGCCCCAACGGCAGCGGCAAAAGCAACATTTCCGACGCCATCCGCTGGGTCATGGGCGAGACCAGCTCCAAGCAGCTGCGCGGCGCGGGCAAGATGGAGGACGTCATCTTCGGCGGCACCCAGACCCGCGGCGCCATGGGCTATGCGTCGGTCAGCCTGACCATCGACAACACTGACCACGGCCTGGACATGGACGCCGACGAGGTCACCATCGGCCGCCGGTACTACCGCAGCGGCGAGAGCGAGTACAGCATCAACGGCCAGAGCGTCCGCCTGAAGGACATCTACGAGCTGCTTTTGGACACCGGCCTGGGCCGGGACGGCTACGCCATCGTCGGCCAGGGCCGCATCGCCGAGATCGTGGCCGCCAAGTCGGGCGAGCGGCGGGAGATCTTTGAGGAGGCCTCCGGCATCGCCCGCTACCGCTACCGCAAAAACGAGGCCGAGCGCCGTCTGGCCGCCGCCGAGGGCAACCTGGAACGCCTGCGGGATATTTTGGGCGAATTGGAGCGCCGGGTCGGCCCCCTCAAGCGGGACAGCGAGAAGGCGCAGCAGTTTCTGGAACTGTCCGGGCAGCGCAAAAGCCTGGAGGTCACCCTGTGGGTGGACGCCATCCGCCGCGCCAAGGACACCGTCCGGGACCAGCAGCGCAGGTACGAGGCCGCCCAGGCCGACTACGACCGCCTGAGCCGCAGCCTGGACGAGTACGACGAAAAGAGCGAAGCCCTGCGCGCCAGGACCCAGCAGCTGATGCTGCAGGTGGAGGAGTCGAACGCAAAGATCCGCGCCATCACCGAGGAGAACGCCGGCAGCGACAGCCGGATCGCCGTGCTGAACAACGAGAACGAGCACAGCCGCCGCCAGATCGAGGAGGCCCGGGCCGAGCTTTCCCGCGCCGGCGAGGGGCAGAAGGGCATCGAGCTGGAGGCCGAGGCCCACCGCGCCGCCATCGAAAAGCTGAACGCCCGGATCGCCCAGGCGGACGAGACCGCCAAAGACCTGGACCGCCAGCTGGACGCGCTGGAACAGCAGGCGATGCAGAGCGGCCAACAGCGGGACCTGCTGAACGCCGCCATCCTGCGCTGCCAGCAGGCCGCCACCGCCGCGCAGGTGCAGCACGCCACCGCCGAGAGCGCCGCCAACGCGGCCGAAGCCCGGCTGCAGGACGCCCGCGCCCAAAAACAGCAAAACGAATCCGACGCCGAGACCGCCGGCCGGCAGCAGGCCGAGGCCGCCGACCGGCTGAAACAGGCCGAGGAGGCGGTGACCCGGCTGGACAACGTCCGCGCCGGCCTGCGCCTGAAACTGGACAGCCGCAAGCGCCAGCAGGCCGAGGCCGCCGACGCGCTGCAGAAGGCCGAGCGGGAGCTGAGCGCCGCTGCCCAGCGCATCCACATTTTGGAGGACCTGGAGCGCAACCTGGACGGCTACCAGCAGAGCGTCAAGACCGTCATGCGCGCCGCCGGTTCGGGGCGGCTGCGGGGCGTCATCGGCCCGGTGGCCGGCATCCTGACGGTGCGCAAGGGCTACGAGGTGGCCATCGAGACCGCGCTGGGCTTTGCCTTGCAGAACATCGTGGTGGAGGACGAAAAGTCCGCCCGCGCCGCCATCGCCTTTTTGAAGGCGGAAAAGGGCGGCCGCGCTACCTTTCTGCCGCTGGACACCATGCAGGGCAGCCGCTTCAGCGGCCGGCTGACCGGCACCGCCGAGGTGGCCGCCGACCTGGTGGAGGCTGACCCCCGCTACCAGAACATCGTCAACAACCTGCTGGGCCGCATCATCGTGGTGGAGGACCTGGCCGAGGCGTCCGCCGTGGCCCGGAACCTGGGCTACCGCAACCGCATCGTCACGCTGGACGGGCAGGTCATCAACGCGGGCGGCAGCTTTACCGGCGGCTCCACCGCCCGCAGCGTGGGTGTGTTCAGCCGCAAGCAGGAGCTGGAGGAGCTGCGCGCCCGCCTGACCCGGCTGCAGACCGCCCGCGACACCGCCGCCCAGGCCGCCCGCGACCGCAAGGCCGAGGCCGACACCCTGCAGGCCCAGCTGACCGGCGCCGACAGCGAGAGCATGACCGCCGCCGCCGACCGGCTGCGGGCCTCGCTGGAGGTGGACCGCCTGGCTGCCGCCGCCGACAATGCCGCCCGGGAGCGGGAGCGGCTGCAACAGGAGATCGCCCTGTTTGAAGCCCAGCTGGCCGAGAGCCGCGCCGCCGCGGAGCAGGCCGGCAAAGACCGCGCCGCCGCCGAGGCCGAGCAGGCCGACGCCGAGCGGCAGCTGGCCGCCCTGGGCGAGAGCGCCGACAGCCTGACCGCCAAGAGGGAGGAGCTGACCGCCGCCGCCAACGACAACCGCCTGGCCCGCCTGACCGCCGAGAAGGACGTCAGCCTGCACCAGGCCGCGCTGGAAACGCTGGCCGGCCGCACCGGCGAGGCCGAGGCCCGCGCCCGCGAGCTGAACGCCAGCATCGAGGCCTGCCGCCAGCGCATCCGCGCCAACGAGCTGAGCGTCGAGAACATCCAGCGCCAGCGGGAGGAAAACCGCCGGCGCATTGCCGACTGCGAGCAGGCCATCCGGGATGCCAACGCCGCCCGGATGCAGGCCGAGGCCGATTCCACCCGCCTTGCGCAGGAAAACCGCGCCCTGACCGACGAGCGGGAAAAGATGAGCGGCGAGATGGCCCGCCTGGCCGAACGCCGCACCGCCGCCGAGACCGAGCTGAATTCCACCGCCGCCAAGCTGTGGGAGGAGTATCAGCTGGCCGAGAGCGAGGCCGAGGCCCTCTGCGTCGAGTTCCAGAACGTCACCGAGCTGCGCCGCCAGGTGGCCGAGGTCCGCGGCAAGATCCGCGCTCTGGGCAACGTCAACGTGGGCGCCATCGACGAGTACAAGGAAGTCAAGGAACGCTACGACTTCATGAAGGCGCAGGTCACCGACGTGGAAAAGTCCCGCGCCGAGCTCAACCGCATGATCGGCGAGCTGTGCGACGAGATGCGCACCCTGTTCGCGGACAGCTTCAAGCGCATCAACGAGAATTTTGTGCACATTTTCCGGGAACTGTTCGGCGGCGGCAGCGCAAGGCTGTACCTGTCCGACCCGGACGACGTGCTGGAAAGCGGCATCGAGATCGAGGTGTCGCCCCCCGGCAAGGTCATCAAGAATCTGTCGGCGCTGTCCGGCGGCGAGCAGGCGCTGGTGGCCATTTCCATCTACTTTGCCATCCTGGCCGTCAACCCGTCGCCGTTCTGCATCCTGGACGAGATCGAGGCCGCGCTGGATGACGTCAACGTGGTGCGCTACGCCCAGTATTTGCGCCGCCTGACCGACAAGACCCAGTTCATCGTCATCACCCACCGCCGCGGCACCATGGAGGCCGCCGACGTGCTCTACGGCGTGACGATGCAGGAGGACGGCGTTTCCAAGATCCTGCGCCTGGACCTGAACAGCGTCAGCGCGGATCTGATCTCCTGACGGGGTCCGGCCCTGCCGATCCCCACCCGGACAGGCGGGTGCTTGCCGCCGCCTTTGCAGGGGACGATGCTGGCATCGTCCCGCAAACCTTCCGGCCGGCGATGCGCCCCGGGCCGATGAAAATCATCGGCCCCTGCGCAAAGGTTCCGCCTGGCCGGGGTATCTGCCGGCACAAAAGGGGATTGGCAGCCCTCTCGCGGCAATGCACCCTTGCGTCTGCGGCTTGCGCCGCATCCACCTCCCCTTACAGGGGAGGCTTTGCCAATGGCAGCTGCCCGAAAGGCTCCCCTGCAGGGGGAGCTGTCGGCGAATGCCGGCTGAGGGGTGCCGCGCTTTGCCGGGATCTTACCCTTGCAGGCTGGCTGTACGTTACCCGCCGCATTCCCCACCCACCCAAAGGAGGTGCCCGCCATGGGCCTGTTTGATGCGTTCCGCAAGAAAAAGATCAACGACGGTCTGGAAAAGACCCGCACCGGCTTTTTTGCCAACATCGTCAACACGCTGACCAATTCCCAGATCGACGACGACCTGTACAACGACCTGGAGGAGCAGCTGATCCTGGCCGACGTCGGCCCCGACTGCGCCATCCGCCTGGTGGACGAGCTGCGCGACAAGGTGCAGGCCGACCACCTGAAAACCGGCGAGGAAGCCCTGAAAGCCCTGCGGGAACTGATCCGCCTGGAGATGAACCCCGCCGCCGATATGGACATCTCCGGCAAGCCGGCGGTGATTTTGGTCATCGGCGTCAACGGCGTGGGCAAGACCACCACCATCGCCAAGCTGGCCTACCTGTACAAGGACCTGGGCCGCAAGGTGATGCTGGCCGCCGGCGATACCTTCCGCGCCGCTGCCAGCGAGCAGCTGGAACTGTGGGCCGAGCGCGCCGAAGTCCCGCTGGTCAAGGCCGGGGAGGGCGCCGACCCCGCCGCCGTCATCTTTGACGCGGTCAAGAGCGCCAACGCCCGCGGCTACGACATGGTCATTGCCGACACCGCCGGCCGCCTGCACAACAAAAAGGGCCTGATGGACGAGCTGTCCAAGATCGCCCGCAGCGTCAAAAAGGCCAGCCCGGAGGCCAGCCTGGAGGTGCTTTTGGTGCTGGACGCCATCACCGGCCAGAACGCCATCAGCCAGGCGCAGGAGTTCTGCCGCGCTGCCGGCGCCACCGGCATCGTGCTGACCAAGCTGGACGGCACCCCCAAGGGCGGCTGTGTCATCGGCGTCAAGCAGAAGCTGGGCCTGCCCATCCGCTTTGTGGGCGTGGGCGAAAAGATCGACGACCTGCTGTTCTTCTCGGCCACCGATTTCGCCGAGGCGCTGCTGCCCGAACTGCCCAAACACGAGGAGGACGCCCGATGAAAGTGCTTGCAGCCACCAACAACGCCGGCAAGCTGAAAGAGCTGCGCCGTATTTTGGAGCGCATGGGCCATACTGTGGTCAGCCCCAAGGAGCTGGGCCTGACCCTGGACCCGGACGAGACCGGCGCCACCTTTGCCGAAAACGCCCGCATCAAGGCGGAAGCCTTCTGCCAGGCGTCCGGCCTGCCCACCGTGGCCGACGATTCCGGCCTGTGCGTGGAGGCGCTGGGCGGCGCGCCCGGCGTTTACAGCGCCCGCTACTGCGGCCGCCACGGCGACGACCCGGCCAACAACCGCAAGCTGCTGCAAAACCTGGCCAACGTGCCGGAAGGGGCGCGCGGCGCAAAGTTTGTCTCGGCGGTGTGCGTGCTGCTGCCCGGCGGGGCCGGCCATATCTTTTTGGGCGAGTGCCCCGGCCGCATCGGCTTTGCGGAGCAGGGCACAAACGGCTTTGGCTACGACCCGCTGTTCATCCCCGACCGGGTGGGCCTGCCGGACGGCTCCACCGCCCCCAACGCCCAGGGCCGTACCTACGCCCAGCTGGCCGACGGCGAAAAGGACGCCATCAGCCACCGCGGCCGCGCCATGGCCGCCATGGCAGAGGCTTTGCCCCAAATTCTGGCCGGGGCATAAGGCCGTATCCACAACTTTTGCAACTTTGTAATAATTTCGTCATTTTTATATGGTTTACTGGGTACAGCCGTGGCCGCCGCCCCGCGCCGGCATCCGGCTGCCCTGCACAAAAAAGGAGACCCCTATGCTTACAAGCAAGCAGCGCGCCGCCCTGCGCGGCGCCGCCAACCCGCTGGAACCGGTGTTCCAGATCGGCAAGGGCGAGATCGACGCCAACCTGACCGCCGCCGTGGCCGACTGCCTGGCCGCCCGCGAGCTGATCAAGCTGAAAGTGCTGGAGACCAGCGAGTACACCGCCCGCGAGGCCGCCGACATCCTGGCCCAGGCCACCGGCGCCGACTGCGTGCAGGTCATCGGCCGCAAGTTCGTGCTGTTTTTGAAAAAGAAGAAGGATTCCGCCTTTGACGCGGTGCTGGCCAAATGACAGCCGCGCCCAAGGTCCCGGCTGCCGGGGCACTGCCTGCGCAGGCCCAGCCGCCGGCGGTCCCCTGGGGCAGCGCGCCGCCGCCGCGCATCCTGCTGTACGGCGGCACCTTTGACCCGCCCCACCTGGGGCATCTGAACAACCTGCGGGCCGCCATGGCCGCCGTCCGGCCCGACCGGGTGGTGGTCATGCCGGCGGGCACGCCGCCCCACAAGGCGGCCAGCGCCACCCCGGCCCGCCACCGCCTGGCCATGTGCCGCTGCTTTGCCGCGCTGGGGCCCGGCGTCACCGTCAGCCGGTGGGAGATCGACCAGGGCGGCCGCAGCTACACCGTCCGCACGCTGGAAATGCTGCGGGCGGCCTGGCCCGGCGCGCAGCTGTACCTGGCGGTGGGCAGCGATATGCTGCTGTCCTTCCGGCAGTGGCGGGACTGGCGGCGCATTTTGCAGCTGGCCGCCCTGGTGGTGGAAAGCCGCCAGGCCGGCGACGAGCCTGCGCTGCAGGCCATGGCACGCAGCCTGGCCGCCGACGGCGGGCAGGTGCTGTTTGCCCAGGCGCCGGCCTTTGTCTGCGCCTCCAGCACGCTGCGTGCCCGGCTGGCCGCGGGGGACGCCGCCGCGCTGGACCTGCTGCCGGCGTCGGTGGCAGACTATATCAAAAAGTACGATCTGTATCACTTGCAAAAATAATACAGACTGTGCATAGCTCCCCGGCGGCGGAACTCCGGCCCGGCCCCTGCACGGCGGCCGCCTGCATCGCTGCGCATCCGCCGCCGCATACTTACTGCGGACAGAAAGGAACATCGGCATGACCTGCAAGCAAGCCAAGGCGCTGGTAAAAAGCCGACTGGGCGAAAAGCGGTACCGGCATACCATCAATGTGAAAAAAATGGCCGTTGCCCTGGCCGAACGCTGGGGCGCCGACCCCGAAAAGGCCGAACTGGCGGCGCTTTTGCACGACAGCGCCAAGGAGCTGCCAAGGGACGAGCTGTTGCAGATTTTTGCCGACAATGCTATAATAGCAGATAATGCTGCCCGGCGGCCCGCGCCCATCTGGCACGGGATCGCCGCGGCCATTTTGTGCCAGACCCAATGGGGCGTTACCGACCCGGAGATATTGTCCGCCATCCGCTGCCACACCACCGGCAAGCCGGGCATGAGCAAGCTGGACAAGATCCTGTATCTGGCCGATATGACCAGCGCCGAGCGGGATTACCCCGGCGTGGAACCGCTGCGCAAGCTGGAGTTTGAGGACCTGGACAAGGCCATCTGCGCGGCGCTGGAACAGAGTATTCAATTTGTCAAGGACAGCGGCAAGCCGGTGGACCCGGAAAGCCAGGCCGCTTTGGACGATGCGCGCCGCCAGCTGGCGCAGCGCGGCCGCCAAACCGCCAACCCCAACCTATGTGAAAACCATCAGGAGGAGCCAGTCGAATGAGCGAGCCTCGGAAAATCAATACCAGCGGCAGCAACACTGCCGGCAGCCAGCGCAGCATCCACACCGGCAGCGCGTCCTCGTCCTATGCGGACCCCCGCCTGGAGGAAGCCCGCGCCCGCGCCCGTGCCGACGCCGAAGCGGCCCGCATGCGCCGCAGCCAGCAGTTCCCGCGGGTGACCCAGCAGCAGGCCCGGCCCGCGTCCGGCGCGCAGGTGCGCCACCTGGACCTGAACCGCACCCAGGGCGCCAAGCCCGCCTACGACGTCAACAACGACGCCGAATTTGCCGAGCGCCAGCGCCGCCGCGCCGCCCAGGCGGCCGGCCGGCAGCAGGCTGCCCGGCCGGCGCAGAGCCAGCCCCGCACGGTCAATACCGCGCCCCGGCAGGCCGCCCCGGCGCAGCAGGCGTCGGCCCCGCGGCAGATCCACCGGGCCGGGACCGCCCAAAACACCACCGGCCGTACCATCCAACGCACACAGCCCGCCGCCCAGGCCCGGCCCGTGCAGCAGGCGGGGGCGGCACAGCCGCAGCAGGCGGTCGCATCTCGGCCGGAGGCCGCCAAAGCCGCGGCGCAGGCGTCGTCCCGCACGGGCGGCGGCATCCGCATGGAGGGCGCAGCCGGCAGCCGTGCCGGCCGCAGCGGCGGCGCTTCCGCCGGCGGCCAGCCGCCCAAAGGCCCCGGCAAGGGCAGAAAAGGCGGCGCCGGTGACGGCGGAAACGGCAAGGGCAAAAAGGGCAAAGGCAAGAAAAAGGGCCTGTGGTGGAAGATCCTGCTGGGCACCGTGCTGGCCGTTGCGCTGATCTTTGCCGGTACGGTCGCGGTGATCTTGAACGCCATCCGGCCGGAGGGCGGCAGCAACCTGACCATCAGCCAGCTGCTGAACACCCCGGAGGGCCTGGACGGCGAACAGCTGAACATCCTGGTGCTGGGCATCGACCGCAGCGCCCAGGGCGGCGATATGGCCGCCGGCTCCTCCAACGACAGCCAGTCCAACGACGGCAACACCGACATGATCATGTATGTGCAGCTGGACTTTGTCAACAACGAAGTCCGCATGCTGCAGATCCCCCGCAACATCATGGTCACCACCGACTATGATGTCTCGCACAACTATCAGATCAACAACGTCGCCCGCACCCAGGGCTCCGACGGCAACAACAATTACGATGCCCTGCGGCAGCTGATCTACGACCAGTTCGGCCTGTATACAGACGGCTATGTAGCCATCCGGCTGGAAGCCCTGGTGGAGCTGGTGGACCTGCTTGGCCCCATCCAGATCTATGTGCCGGATACGATCGACTACGGCGACGGCAGCCGCCTGGAACAGGGCCTGCAGTGGATGGACGGCGCCACCGCCGAGTTCTTCCTGCGCGCCCGCGAGACCTACACCCAGGGCGATATCCAGCGCCTGAACGTGCAGCGGTATTTCTACTCGGCCATGTTCGCCCGCCTGCGGGATATGACGGTGTGGGACATCGCCAAGATCCTGCCGGTCGTGATGAACTATATGGAGACCGACCTGTCCGTCTCCAAGATGGTCAGCGCGGCGGTCAGCCTGCTGACGGTAAGCAGCGACCACATCATGCTCTGCCAGGTGCCGGTGTATATGGGCGGCATCATGTATCAGTCCAACGATATCGTTGTGGTGGCCCGGCAGGAGGCCGCCGATCTGCTCAACACCTATTTCCGCACGCCGGAAACGCAGCTGACCGCCGACCAGCTGAATGTCTGCGATAACGCCGTGGATATCAGCGGCCGCAGTCCCACCGACCCCAATGTCCAGTATATGGGCAGCCTGAACGAGGAAGTCGTCACCGCCGCGGGTGAGGACGGCACCGAGATCGACCCCAACGCCACCTACGACCTGCCCACCGCTACTGCGACCCCCGCGCCCGATGCCAGCGGCGCGGACAGCGGCAGCAGCGATCCCTCGTCCGCCGACGACGCGGCCTGACCGCCCGCCATACCCGCCAATCTCTTGTAAGGGGGAACCCAATGGAAAGCAAAGACCTGGCCATCGCGCTGGCCCGCGCGCTGGACGCCAAAAAGGCGCGCAACATCCGCATCCTCCGCGTGCATGACCTGACCACCGTCACCGACTATTTCGTCATTGCCACTGGCACCTCCACCACCCATGTGGCTGCCCTGGCCGACGAGGCCGACTTCCAGCTGGGCCGCCAGGGCGTCAACGTCCTGCGCACCGAAGGGCAGGACGGCAAGCGGTGGATCCTTTTGGACTACGGCAGCGTCATCGTCCACGTGTTCACCCAGGAAGCCCACGATTTCTATGACCTGGAGCACCTGTGGGCGGACGGCGAGCCGATGCCGGAGTCCACGTGGCGGCTGCCGGAGGAACCGGAAGCCGAGGTGCCGGCAGCACAACAGTAACCCTGCGCGGCAGGCCCGGAGGTGCAAGGAAGCACGCAGGGGCCTGCCTCGTTGCGTCCCAATCACCGCCGCCGGCGGCCGGAACACGGCGCGGCCGGCGCAAACCGTATCAAATCTTGCGGGGGTACCCGCGTCTGGGGAGAGATCAAACCGTGAAATACGACTTCAAAGCAGTAGAGGCCAAATGGCAGAAGGTCTGGGAGGACGAGCATACCTTCCACGCCGAGATCGACCACACCAAGCCCAAGTTTTACGCGCTGGTGGAGTTCCCGTATCCTTCCGCCGCCGGCCTGCACGTGGGCCATCCGCGCAGCTACACCGCGCTGGACATCGTGGCCCGCAAAAAGCGGCAGTGCGGCTACAACGTGCTGTACCCCATGGGCTGGGACGCCTTTGGCCTGCCCACCGAGAACTACGCCCTGAAAAACCACATCAACCCGGAGATCGTCACCGCCAAGAACGTGGCCCGCTTCAAAAGCCAGCTCAAGGCGCTGGGTCTCTCGTTTGACTGGGACCGGGAGATCAACACCACCGACCCCGACTACTACAAGTGGACCCAGTGGATCTTTTTGCAGCTGTACAAGCACGGCCTGGCCTACAAAAAGGAGATGACCGTCAACTACTGCACCGGCTGCAAAGTCGTGCTGGCCAACGAGGAGGTCGTCAACGGCGTCTGTGAACGCTGCGGCAGCCCGGTGGTCCACAAGGTCAAGAGCCAGTGGATGCTCAAGATCACCGCCTACGCCGACCGCCTGATCGACGACCTGGACGGTCTGGATTACATTGAGCGCGTCTCGACCCAGCAGAAAAACTGGATCGGCCGCAGCCACGGCGCCGAGATCAACTTTGACACCACCGCCGGCGATGTGCTGACCGTCTACACCACCCGTGCCGACACGCTGTTCGGCTGCACCTACATGGTCGTCAGCCCGGAACACGCCTACGTGCAGAAGTGGATCGACGCCGGCCTGCTGAAAAACGTGGACGAGGTCCGCGCCTACCAGGCCGAGGCCGCCCGCAAGTCCGACTTTGAGCGCACCGAGCTGAACAAGGACAAGACCGGCGTCCGCATCGACGGCGTCGAGGCCGTCAACCCGGTCAACGGCAAGGTGGTGCCCATCTTCATCTCGGACTATGTGCTGGCCACCTACGGCACCGGCGCCATCATGGCCGTGCCCGCCCACGACCAGCGCGACTGGGAGTTTGCCACCAAGTTCGGCCTGCCCATCGTCGAGGTGGTCCAGGGCGAGACTCCGTCCGATCTGAGCCAGTCTGCCTTTACCGACGTGGCCACCGGCACGCTGGTCAACTCTGGTTTCCTGGACGGCCTGTCCGTCGAGGACGCCAAGGAGAAAATGTACGCCTGGCTGGAGGAAAACCACAAGGGCCACAAGCAGGTCAACTTCAAGCTGCGGGACTGGGTGTTCAGCCGCCAGCGTTACTGGGGCGAGCCTATCCCCATGGTCTACTGCGAAAAATGCGGCTGGCAGCCCCTGCCGGAAAGCGAGCTGCCGCTGCGCCTGCCGGAGATCAAGGACTTTGAGCCCGGCCCCGACGGCGAAAGCCCGCTGGCCCGCCACACCGAGTGGGTCAACACCACCTGCCCCTGCTGCGGCGGCCCCGCCAAGCGCGAGACCGACACCATGCCCCAGTGGGCGGGGTCCAGCTGGTACTTCCTGCGCTACTGCGACCCCCACAACCCCGATGCCATCGCCAGCAAGGAGGCCCTGGACTACTGGAGTCCGGTGGACTGGTACAACGGCGGCATGGAGCACACCACCCTGCACCTTTTGTACAGCCGGTTCTGGCACAAGTTCCTGTACGACATCGGCGTGGTGCCCACCAGAGAACCCTACAAAAAGCGCACCAGCCACGGCATGATCCTGGGCCTGAACCCCCACAGCTTTGTCAACCTGCCCGACGAGGAGCAGAAGAAGCTGCTGGCCGAGTACGGCAGCGAGAAGGCCGCCCGCGCCCACCTGGTGGAGGAGTACGGCGAGATGGCTGAGCACCCCATCGTCAAGATGTCGAAATCCCTGGGCAACGTGGTCAACCCCGACGACGTGGTGGACGAGTACGGCGCCGACACGCTGCGCCTGTACGAGATGTTCGTGGGCGACTTTGAGAAGGCCGCCCCCTGGAACACCAGCTCCATCAAGGGCTGCAAGCGGTTTCTGGAGCGCATCTGGGGCCTGTCCGACAAGATCGTGGCAGGGGAGGGCATCCGCCCGGCCGTGGAGGCCACCGCCCACCGCACCATCAAGAAGGTGGGTGAGGACATCGACGCCCTCAAGGCCAACACCGCCATTGCCCAGCTGATGATCTACGTCAACACCCTGTACGACAACGGCGGCGCCACCCGCGCCGAGTACGAGGTGCTGCTCCAGCTGCTCAACCCCTTCGCCCCCCACATGACCGAGGAGCTGTGGCAGCAGCTGGGCCACGACACCCAGCTGGCCTACACCCCCTGGCCGCAGTACGACGAGGCCAAGTGCGTCGAGCAGACCATCGAGATCGCGGTGCAGGTCAACGGCAAGGTCAAGGCCCGCATCCGGGTGCCCGCCGGCATCGAGCAGGCCGACGCCATCGCCCGCGCCAAGGCCGAGCCTGCCGTGGCCGAAGCCCTGGCCGGCAAGACCATCGTCAAGGAGATCTACGTCAAAGGCAAGCTGGTCAACCTGGCGGCAAAGGGGTAAAGGCCCCTGCCCGCCCCGGCGCGAAGGGAGAAAAGCCATGCCTGTCGCGGCACCAAACCAAAAAGCAGACCAGTTCCCAAAGGCTCCCGCATCCGCGGGGGCCTTTGGCCGGTTTGCGCCCCGTTTCCGCGCGCCGGATCCCGCCGGCCCCTTTGCGGCGCTGGCAGAGCTGGCCGGCAGGCCCCTGCTCTGGGCCGTGCTGGCGGTGCTGGTGCTGGCCGGCTACGGCTATGCCATGGCGGTGCCCGCCGTGGACATGGACGACCTGGCCATCGATACCTACTTTGCCGGCGGCGAGTTCCTGCGCCAGGGCCGGGTGACGGTCTGGCTGCTCCAGGCGCTTACCGGCATTTTGACCTGGCGGCCTTTCTGGCCGGAGCTGTTCGCCGCAGTCTGCCTGGCGCTGGCCGGGCTGGGGCTGGCGGCGCTGGTAAGCGCCGCGGCGGGGCGGCGGCTGCCGCTGTGGCAGGCTGCGCTGCTGGCCGGCGGGCTGCTGCTTTGGCCCTACCACGCCGAAATTTTGATGTACGCCAACCAGAGCGGCATCGGACTGGGATACCTTTTGTGTATGCTGGCGGCCATGCTGGCCTGGCGGCATCTGTTCGGCGGCTGGCGGGCAGGGCTGCCCGGCGCCGCGGGGGCGGCTGCCTGCCTGGCGCTGGCGCTGGGCTTGTATGAATCCTTTGCCCCGGTGTGGCTGACGCTGGTGTTTGCGATGCTGCTGCTGCGCGCCGGCCGGCCGGACTGCTGCCGGACGCTGCGGGAGCGGCTGTCGGCGGCGGCGCGGGGCGTCTGGTCGCTGGCGGCGGGCATCGTGCTGCGCCGGGGCCTCAAGCTGCTGCTGTGCGCCGCGCTGGGCGTTACCGGCGAAAGCGGCACCGCCGCCACCGGCATCTTCTGGCTGCGCCGCGGCAGCATGGGCGAGGCGCTGCACCTTCTGGTACGGGAATGGCTGCAAACCTACGTGGCCCGCGCCTTTGGCGTGCCGGCGCTTGCGCTGCTGGCGGCCGCCTGCCTGGGGCTGTTTGCCTGGGCGGTGGCCCGCCGCGGGCAGGGGCGCGGCCTGTTTGCGGCGGGGCTTGTGCTGGCCCAGTTTTCGCTGGGCATCCTGCAGGGCACCGGCAGCCAGCTGGCCCGCGCCAGCCAGTGCTTTGCGGTGTTCGTACCGTTTGTGTTCTGGCTGCTTTTGCAGGAGCTGGCCGGCCGGCGTCCCCCGGCGGGGCGGCGGCTGGCCGCCCTGCTGGCGGTGCTGGTGCTGGCCGCCGAGTGCCTGGCGCTGAACGATATCTTTTGGTATAACCGCCAGCGGTGGCAGTACGAGCAGGCCCAGCTGCAGGGCATTGCCGCCCGCCTGGACGAGCTGGACCCCGATGGCGCGCTGCCGGTGGTGTTTTGCGGCAGCCTGCCGCTGCCGCAGCAGCTGCATGACCGGGCGCTGATCCCGCCGGACAACGCGGCCTACCGGGTGTCGCAGGCATTTACCCACCGGCTGGGCGGCGTAGTCGGGGAGCTGTTCCGCTACGAGAACCCCCAGACCATGGTGGTCGCCTGGGCGCAGGGGGCGTTTGGCACCCACGAGCAGACCTACCGCCTGATGGAACTGGCCGGCCGCAGCTGCGCCGCCCCCACTGCCGCCCAGCAGCTGGCGGGCGAACAGCTGGCGGAAAGCCTGCCCGCCTGGCCGGCCGAGGGCAGCGTCAGCCTGCAGGACGGCTACCTGCTGGTCTGCCTGGGCGAAGCCTGAACGCCGCCCGCCGCCCTGTGGGGAAAATTGCATCCCGTCCGCAGATAAGCTGAATAAATTGTGAACAATCGCCCGCACAGGGGAAATGTGGTTGACATTTCGGCGCCGGGTATAGTATAATCTTCAATACTGGTTGACTAGTAGCAGATGCAAACCAACGCCCCGCAGCGCGGTCAAAACCGCATGTCCGGGACCTTGCATCCCGTGCTGAAGCATTGACCGGCAAACTCCTGTCAGTAGGACCAAGGGAGGGAAAGCAAGATGTCGGAGATCCGTGTCAAGGAGGGCGAATCCCTTGAGAGTGCTCTGCGCCGCTTCAAGCGCAGCACTGCTCGCAGTGGTGTGCTCGCTGAGGTGCGCAAGCGCGAGGCTTACGAGAAGCCGTCCGTTCGCCGCAAGAAGAAGTCCGAAGCCGCCCGCAAGCGCAAGTACAAGTAAGCAGACTGTTTGCTGAGATTGCGCCGCCTGCAAGCGGCTGGGCAGGCCCGCATGGTCGGGCCTGCTTTTTTGTTGTCCGCAGCCGTTTTGTCAAAGAGAGGTGCCTTGCCCATGCTGCTGACCCCGGAATATATCTTCAAAAATGTGGAGGCCATCACGCCGGAATTTCTCCGGCAGCTGGGCGTCACCGCGCTGGTGCTGGATGTGGACAACACCCTGACCGGCGACGGCAGCCAGCAGCTGGACGACAGCGTCGCCGCCTGGCTGGACGCCATGCGGGCGGCGGGCGTCAGCCTGACCATTGTCTCCAACAACACGGCAAAGCGGGTGCGCCCCTTTGCCGCGCGCATCGGCCTGGCCTTTGTGCCGCTGGCCTGCAAGCCGCTGCCCGTCGGGCTGCTGGCCGCCCGGCTCCGGCTGGGGGTGCCGCGGCGGCAGATGGCCATGGTGGGGGACCAGATCTTCACCGACCGGCTGGCGGCGGGGCTGTTTGGCATCCGCTGCCTGTACGTTCTGCCCCGCACCCCCCGCGAGAAAAGCCGCGGCGTGCGGCTGAAACGCAAACTGGAACCCCCGTTTGTCAAAAAATATTTCGAGAAAGGCGGAAAACTGTATGAGTGACGCGCCCCGTTTCGGCGCTGCCGGCCTGTCTGACAGCTTTGCCGCCGGCGGTTACAAAAGCCCGCGGGACATCGCCCGATACCACGCCGGTTTTGGCCTGACCGCCTTTGAGGTGCAGTGCGGCCGCGGCGTGCGCATGCCGCTGGACAAAGCCGCCCTGCTGGGCGCCCAATGCGCGGCCGAAAACATTGCGCTTTCGGTACACGCGCCCTACTACATCAGCATGAGCAGCCTGGAGGAGGACAAGCGCCTGCGCAGCGTGGACTACCTGCTGCAAAGCTGCGCGCTGGTCCGGGCGCTGGGCGGTCGGCGGGTCATCTTCCACGCCGGCAGCTGCGGCAAGCAGAGCCGGGAGGCCGCGCTGGAAAAGGCGCTGGACACCATGCGCCGCGCCGTCGAGGCGGTGGACGCCGCCGGCTACAGTGACTGCATCCTCTGCCCTGAAACGATGGGCAAGGTGAACCAGCTGGGCACGCTGGACGAGGTGCTGGCGCTGTGCGGCGTGGACAGCCGCATCACCCCCTGCGTCGATTTCGGCCACCTGTACGCCCGCACCCACGGCGGCATCACCGGCGAGGCGGACTACGCCGCCATCTTGGACCGCATGGCCGAGGCACTGGGCGACGACCGGGCGGTGAGATTCCACGCCCATTTTTCCCGCATCGCCTACACCGCCGGCGGCGAGAAATGCCACCTGACCTTTGCCGATACCGAGTACGGCCCGCCCCACCAGCCCCTGATGGCGCTTTTGAAGGCGTGGGGCCTGGCGCCCACCATCATCTGCGAGTCCGCCGGCACCCAGGCCGAGGACGCCCGCACCCTGCGCCTTGCCTGGGAGCAGGCGTAAAGCCGCCCGGCCCGCCCGGCAGTGCGGCATACGGTGCGCTGTGCCAGGCGGCAGTTTTTGACCTGATTTCCCAATAAAGAAAGCGGCGGTCCGGAACCTTCCGGGCCGCCGCTTTTGGCGTATGAGATGTATGAGCGTGAACTGTGCCTCCCAGGGCGCGGGCGCTATTTGCCGGGGGCGGGCCGGGGCTTTGCCCGGCTGAGCAGCCGCCGCAGGACCCCCACGATGGCCTGCCCCACCCAGGCGGCCAAAAAGGCCCCGGCCAGGCAGGCGGCCAGCCCGGCGGCCCAAACCGCGGGGCTGGCGGGCAGGGCTTTCAGCCGGGGCGCCAAAACCAGCGTAATGCCCACATGGTGCACCAGGAACACGCCGTAGCACAGCCGCGCCGCCCGGTGGGCCAGCGCCGCCGCCCGCCCGCGCAGCAGCTGCCCCAGCAAAAACGCCGGCCAGAACAGCCCCAGCGCCGCCAGGCTGTAGGTATAGTAGTCCGGCAGGCTGGCGGCGTCGCACAGCACCGCGGCGGCCAAAAGGCCCGCGCTGGTCGCCAGCGGTTTGCGCCCGGCCTGCTGCGGGTCGGCCAGCCACCGGCCAAAGGCCGCGCCGGCCGCAAACACCGGCAGCTGCCCGCAAACCGTGTGGAAGGGGTCGACATTGTCCGGGAACAAAAAGGGCACGGCGAACCACAGCACCAGCATGGCCGCCGCCAGCACCCCCTGCCGGCCCCGGCGGCGCAGCCCCCACAGGACCAGCGGGAACAGGCAGTACAGCAGGATCTGGCAGCCCAGATACCACTCGCCGATTTTATAAAACGTGGGGGTCCAGGCGGACAGATAGCCGTCGATCCCCAGCACCGAGAACACCAGCCGCCAGGGGGCCACGCCGGCGTTGTTATGGTGCAGCACGTCGCTGTACAAAAACAGCGGGAAGAAAAACAGCCAGAACAGCGGGTAGATGGCCCAAAACCGGTTTTTGGCGTATTCGCCCAGGCGGAAGGGGCGGGCGGCGTATTTCAGGCTCAGGCAGGCCCCGGACAGGGCGGTCATCCAGAACACCGCCCCCAGCACCAGCGCCGCGCAGGCCCCGGTGGTGAAAAACGCCGGCGAGTACGCCCCCGCCACTGACAGCTCGGCGCCAAAATGGTACACCGCGATCCACAAGATCGCCGCCAGCCGGATGCCGTCCAGCCCCGGCAAAGTTTTTTGCGGCAAGAAAAACACCTGTCCCTTCCATGCAGTCCCCAGGGTGCCGCCGGCAAAAAGGCGCACCTGCAAAACGGCCGTTTATCTGTGCAGCCCTTTTTGCGGGCCGCGCTGCAGGCATTATACCATACGGCGCAGCAAATGGCATAGCCCGGCGGCCCAAAGCGGCAAAACAGCCCGATCTGCGCCTATTATACCATAAAGCCGCCCCGGATGACACCGCCCCAAATGTGCCCGTACGGCGCACAGCTGCAATTTTTGGCGGAACACTCTTGCACACCGCGTCCGGGAGTGTTATAATTACGGCTGTAAAGCGCGGCACCGCCCGCCTGCGCTGCGGGCTGCAGCCCGCGGCAGATTCTACTTACGGAATGGAGGTCCCGGCATGGCAGGGAAGCATCGTTTCTTGAAAGCCGCCGTTCTGGCGGCCGCTGCGGGGGCAGCCCTTTACTGGCTGCGCAGCCGCAAGCAGGAGCACGAGCATACCAAGGGCCCGGAGGCTGAGTTCGATGCAGCCGCCGAGGCCCCGACTCCCGCGCCTGCCTGCGACATCGACGAGACCCCGGCGGCTCCCGCGCCGGACCCTGAAACACCGCCCGCCCCCGCGGCGGACGACGCCGAAGCCGAACCGGACCCTGAGCCCGCCCCGGCCGAAGCAGCGCAGCCCCAGCCCGCCCCCAAGGCCCCGGTCTACCGGCCGGTGCGCCCGCAGGAGGGCGGCCCCAACGTGAACCCCGTGGAACACCACACCCCCGCCCCGCCGGTGGTGGACGGCAAGGTGGACCCGACGCAGATCGCTGCGCCGGAGGATTTCGCAGATTGGGACGACCTTGGCTGCCAGGGATAAACACGCATACACCGCAGGCGCAGCTTTGTACCAACGTGCAAAGCGCGCCTGCTTTTCGTTTTTTTGCAAAACCGGCGGGAAAGAGAAACCGGAAAATGAGAAATGTAAAAAGAGAGATTAGGAACTTGAGCGCACGCCCGTGCGCGGATACTCCTTGATTTTTCGGTTCTAATTCCGGATTGCTGCTTTCTGCGTCCTGTCCCGCCTGACCCGTCCCGCACATCTTTTGGGGGTATTACCATGAACCTGGACCTGACGACTTTTTCCCCGGCCGAGCGCAGCACCCTGCAGCTGCGGGCGCTGTACGAGCAGGCCGGCTACCGCAAATACCGCATGGCGCGGTTTGAGGAATACGCGCTCTACCAGCAGTACGAGAGCTTTCTGCCCGACCCGCAGGTGGTCACCTTCACAGACCTGGACGGCAAGCTGCGGGCCATCCGCCCCGACGTGACGCTGTCCATCGCCAAAAACGCCCAGCCTGCCCCCGGCAGCTGCAAAAAGTATTATTATACCGAGCAGGTCTGCCGCCCCAGCCGGGAAAGCCACACCTTTGCCGAGATCAGCCAGATGGGGCTGGAGTGCCTGGGCGCGGTGGGCGCAGCTCAGCAGGCCGAGGTGGTCCGCCTGGCCCGCCAAAGCCTGAACGCCCTGGGCGAAAGCAGCGTGCTGGAGCTGGGCCACATGGGTTACGTCACTGCCTGGCTGGACGGCGTGGGGGTGGCCAAGGCCGACCGCCCAGCCCTGCTGGCCATGCTGCAGCAGAAAAACCCCCACGGCCTGCTGGAGGCTGCCCGCGCCGCCGGCCTGCCCGACGCCGACGCCCGCGACCTGGTAAGCCTGCTGGAGCTGCACGGCCCGCTTTCGGCCACGCTGGCCGCCGCGCGGGGCCGCTGCCGGTTTGACGGCCAGCGCGCCGCGCTGGAGGAGCTGACCGCTTTGCAGAACGACCTGGGCGAGGCCGGCCGCGGCCTTTGCCTGGATTTGAGCCTGGCCGGCGACATGGACTACTACAACGGCCTGGTGTTCACCGGCTACCTGTCCGGCGCGGCCCGCCCGGTGCTCAAGGGCGGCCGCTACGACCTGCTGATCCGGCGGTTCACGCCGGGGGCGGGGGCCATCGGGTTTGCGCTGTATCTGGACGAGCTGGACCGCCTGGCGGCCCCGCTGCCGCCTGTCCGCGCCGGGGAGGAGGGCACCTGGCTGAACATCGCCCTGCCCAAGGGCCGCCTGGGCGACAAGGCCTACGCCCTGCTGGCCGGGGCGGGCTACGGCGCCGGCGATTATACCGACAGCCGCAGGCTGGTGGTGGAAAATCCCGACGCGAAGGTCCGCTACTTTCTGGTCAAGCCCAGCGACGTGGCCATCTACGTGGAGCACGGCGCGGCGGACGTGGGCCTGGTGGGCAAGGACATCCTGGCCGAGAGCGGCGCCGACATCTACGAGCTGCTGGACACCGGCATGGGCCGCTGCCGCATGTGCGTGGCCGGGCCCAAGACCTTTGCGGACGACGAGAGCCGGGCGCTGCGGGTGGCCACCAAGTTTGTCAACATTGCCCGCGCCCACTACGAGGGCACCGGCCGGGAAATCGACATCATCAAGCTGAACGGCTCCATCGAGCTGGCGCCGATCCTGGGTTTGTCCGACGTGATCGTGGACATTGTCGAGACCGGCACCACCCTGCGGGAGAACGATTTGGCCGTGCTGGAGGAGTTCATGCCCATCTCGGCGCGGCTGATCGCCAACAAGGCAAGCTATAAATTCAAGCAGAGCGCCATCACGGCCCTGCTGCAGGCCATGAAGGAGGCGCTGGCAAAATGATCCGCATCATTCCCTTTGACACGCTGAAACCGGAGCAGATCCTCAACCGCGACATCCGCGCCGAGGCCGATGTGGAGGCCACCGTGGACGCCATCATCGCCGACGTGCGCGCCCGCGGCGACGCGGCCCTGAAAGACTACGCCCGCAAGTTCGACCATGCCGAGCTTGCCGACCTGCGGGTCAGCCAGGCCGAGATCGACGAGGCGTTCGCCGCCGTCGAGCCGGACTTTGTCGAGACCCTGCGGATGGCCGCCGACAATATCCGCGCCTTCCACGAGCAGCAGGTCCACAAGGACATCCTGTTCGAGCGCGCGCCCGGCGTGCTGCTGGGCCAGAAGTACACCCCCATCGAGAAGGCCGGCGTCTATGTGCCCGGCGGCACCGCGGCCTACCCCTCCACCGTGCTGATGGACGTCATCCCCGCCAAGGTGGCCGGCGTCAAACAGATCGTCATGACCACCCCCGCCGGCCCCGACGGCAAGGTGAACCCTGCCATTTTGGCCGCCGCCGTCACCGCGGGCATTGACCTGATCTTCAAGACCGGCGGCGCCCAGGCCGTTGCCGCCCTGGCCTACGGCACCCAGAGCATCCCCGCCGTGGACAAGATCGTCGGCCCCGGCAACATCTATGTGGCCACCGCCAAGCGCAAGGTGTTCGGCAAGGTGGGCATCGACATGATCGCCGGGCCGTCCGAGATCCTGGTGCTGGCCGACGGCAAAAGCAACCCCGCCTGGGTGGCCGCCGACCTGCTCAGCCAGGCCGAGCATGACAGGCTGGCCAGCCCGGTGCTGGTCACCGACAGCATGGACCTGGCCAAAGCCGTGCAGGCCGAGCTGGAGGTGCAGATCCCCCGGCTGCCCCGCGCCGCCATCGCCCGCGCCAGCGTGGAGGCAAACGGCAAGATCGTCGTGGCCGAAAACCTGGACCTGGCCATCGACGCGGTGAACATCATCGCGCCGGAGCATTTGGAGATCTGCCTGGACGACCCCTTTGCGGTGCTCAGCCGCATCAAAAACGCCGGCAGCATCTTTATGGGCCGCAATGTGCCCGAAGCGTTGGGGGACTATTTTGCCGGGCCCAACCACACGCTGCCCACCAGCGGCACCGCCCGGTTCTCCAGCCCCTTGAGCGTGGACGATTTTGTCAAAAAGTCCAGCTTTATCTACTACACCCGCGGCGCTCTGGGCCAGGTGAAGGACCGCATCGCCGACTTTTCCGAGCACGAGGGCCTGCACGCCCACGCCAGAAGCGTGACCATCCGGTTTGAGGGGGAAGAATGATGGACTACCGCTACGATACCCAGCTGCTGATCGAGGGCGCCGGCCTGGACGAGGACGAGATCCACGACCATATCCTGGCCCGCTTTGCCGGCGACTGCCTGCTGGTGGCGGGGGATGAGGATCTGGTCAAGCTGCATTTCCACACCAACAAGCCCTGGGAGATCCTGGAATACTGCGCCTCCCTGGGCGAGATCTTCGACATTGTGGTGGAGGACATGGACCGCCAGGCTCGCGGCCTGAAAGGCTGACCGGCGGGCCGGAGAGGAGGACCCTGTGCGAGAAGTGACACTGTTTCTTGCCATGAGCCTGGACGGCTGCATCGCCGCGCCGGACGGCAGCGTGGACTGGCTGGCCGGCCACGACCCCGACGGGGGCGACGGCGGCAGCTATGACCGGTTTATTGCCGGCGTGGATACCGTGCTGATGGGGTGGCGGACCTATCACCAGGTCGTTACCCGACTGGCGCCCGGCCGGTGGCCCTACCGGGGGCTGGCGGCGTATGTCGTGACCCACCGCACCCTGACCGACGCCCCGGCGGACGTGCAGGCGGCACAGGACCCCTGCGCGCTGGTGCGGCGGCTGAAAACGCAGCCGGGGGCGGGCATCTGGGTCTGCGGCGGCGCCGACCTGGCCCGCCAGCTGATGGAGCAGGATCTGATCGACGTGTACGATATTTCGGTGATCCCTGTGCTGCTGGGGGACGGCATCCGGCTGTTTGACGGCGGTCTGCCCCCGTGCAGCCTGCGCCTGACTGCCGTGCAGTCCGCCAACGGCATCGCGGAGCTGATCTACCGGCGGTACAGGAACCCCTGACGGAAACGGGCCGGCCCCAAAGGCTGTGCCAAAAATGCAACCCTGAGCGTCAAGCCTGAATGTCAAGAAAGAAGGCGAACCCTATGAGCCGCTATTTTACCCCGGAACTGGCCGCGCTGGAGCCTTACACCCCCGGCGAGCAGCCCCAGAACCGGCAGTACATCAAGCTGAACACCAACGAGAACCCCTATCCGCCCGCCCCCGGCGTGGCGGCCGCCGTGGCCGAAGCCGCCCAAAAGCTGGCGCTCTACTCCGACCCGGAGAGCGGCGCGCTGACCAAAGCCGCGGCGGAGTGGTTCGGCGTCAAACCCGAAAACATCCTGTGCGGCAACGGCAGCGACGAAAACCTGATGCTGGCCATCCGGGTCTTCTGCGCCAAGGACCGGCCGCTGGCCTTTGCCGACGTGACCTACGGGTTCTATCCCGTCTGGTGCCAGCTGTTCGGCATCCCGCAGGCGGTGCTGCCGCTGCGGGAGGATTTCACGCTGGACCCGGCGGACTACTACGGCCTGGACAGCGCCAAAAACGCGGGGGCCATCGTCATCGCCAACCCCAACGCCCCCACCGGCCTGGCGCTGCCCGCCCGGGCCCTGGCCGAGATCGCCCGCCGCAACCCGAACGCCGTGGTGATCGTGGACGAGGCCTATGTGGATTTCGGCGGCGAGAGCTGCGTGCCCTTTGTGCAGAGAGGGGAGCCTGCCAACCTGATGGTGGTGCAGACCTTCTCCAAGTCCCGCAGCCTGGCGGGCGGACGGCTGGGGCTGTGTATCGCCCCGCAGCCGCTGATCGCCGACCTGAAGCGGGTCAAGTACAGCATGAACCCCTACAACATCAACCGCATGACCGAGGCCGCCGGCGTCGCCGCGCTGGCCGACCGGGCGTATTTTGAGCAGAACTGCGCCGCCATCCGCGCCACCCGCGCCGACGCTGCCCAAAGGCTGCGGCAGATGGGCTTCACGGTGCTGGATTCCAGCACAAACTTTGTCTTTGCCCGCACCCCGCGGATGCCCGGCGGCGAACTCTACCGCCGCCTGAAAGACAAAGGCGTGCTGGTGCGGCATTTTGACGCCCCGCGCCTGACCGATTGGCTGCGCATCACCATCGGCTCCCCGGAGCAGATGCAGGGCTTTTTCTCGGCGCTGGAGGAGATTCTGGGGCAATGACCCCGCAGCCGAAACGGACGGCCAACCGGCTGAAACACTACGATTACAGCCGTGCAGGCTGGTACTTTGTCACGGTCTGCGTGAAAAACCACCTCTGCCTGTTGGCATAGGTGACCGATTATGACGAAGCCTGCGTAGGGGACGATGCTTGCATCGTCCCGCAAGCCCAACATCAGGCGGCAGTGTCCCTGACGCCGCTGGGGCGCATTGTCGAAGCGGAACTTCTTTGTATTCCGGGCATCCGGGAGTATGTGGTCATGCCAAACCATCTGCACTGCATCATTTGCATTGATGGTGAGGACGGGCCGATGCGAGCATCGGCCCCTACGCAAGGAGCATCTTTCCCCGGCGCGGGCGCCAGCCCGCAAAGCCTGTCTCAGCGCATCCGCATCTTCAAAGCGAGGGTGACAAGGGCGGCGGGGCGGCCGCTGTTCCAGCGTTCCTTCTATGACCATGTGATCCGCAACGAAGCCGATTATCTGCGCATTGCAACCTATATCCAAACAAACCCGCAAAAGTGGGCAACCGACCGGTTTTACCGGCTATGACATATCCGGGGAGGGAACACCTATGATCGCCATTGTGGACTACGGCGTGGGCAACCTGTTCAGCCTGGCCTCCAGCCTGAAAAGCCTGGGCCTGACCGTTGAGGTCACCCGCGACGCGGACAAACTCTGCGCCGCCACGCACATCATCCTGCCCGGCGTGGGCGCCTTTGCCGACGCCATGGACAAGCTGACCGCCACCGGGCTGGTGCCGGTGCTCAAGGCCGAGTGCCAAAAAAAGCCGCTGCTGGGCATCTGCCTGGGGATGCAGCTGCTGTTTGAAAAAAGCTACGAGTACGGCGAACACGAGGGCCTGGGCCTGGTGCCCGGCCAGGTCTGCCCGCTGGCCGACGACCTGAAGGACCCGGCGCTGAAAGTGCCCCACATCGGCTGGAACGCGCTGGACATCACCCCCGGCCGGGAGGACGACCCGCTGTTTTGCTACGTCAAGCCCGGCGAGTATGTCTATTATGTCCACAGCTACTACGCCAAGCACTGCTCGGCCAACACGCTGGCCACCAGCGAGTACAGCATCCCTATCACCGGCGCGGTGCGCAGCGGCCTTGTCTACGGCACCCAGTTCCACCCGGAAAAGTCCGGCGACACCGGCCTGCGGCTGCTGAAAGCCTTTGCCGAATTGGCCTGAGAGGAGGGCAACGACCATGAAACTGTTCCCCGCCATCGACCTGCGCGGCGGCAAGGCCGTGCGGCTGTATCAGGGCGATTACGACCGGATGACCGTTTATAACGACGACCCCGCCGCCCAGGCAAGGGCTTTCCGGGACGCGGGCGCAAAATACCTGCACGTCGTTGATCTGGACGGCGCCAAGGACGACGATACCGCCAACCTGCCCGCTGTGGCGGCCATCGCGGCCGTGGGCGGCCTGACGATCGAGGTGGGCGGCGGCATCCGGGACGAGGCCCGCATCCGCCGCTACCTGGACATGGGGGTGGGCCGCTGCATCCTGGGCACCGTCGCGGTGCGGGACTTTGCCTTCACCGCCCGCATGGCAAAGACCTACGGCGGCCGCATCGCCGTGGGCGTGGACATGAAGGACGGCCTTGTGGCCGTGGCCGGCTGGCGGGAACTTACCCCGGAGCCGGGCGTCGACTTCTGCCGCCGCCTGGCGGACGCCGGCGTGCAGGCCATCATCGCCACCGACATCAGCCGCGACGGCACCATGCAGGGCACCAATTTGGACCTGTACCGGCAGCTTTTGCAGATCCCCGGCGTCGAGATCACCGCATCCGGCGGCATCGCGGCGCTGGACGAGCTGGACGCGCTGGCCGCCATGGGCTGCCACGCAGCGATTTTGGGCAAGTCGGTCTACACCGGCGCCATCGACCTGGCCGAGGCGGTCCGCCGCTTTCCCCAGTGACGGCAAATCAGAAAGGAGCGCGCCATGATCACCAAACGCATCATCCCCTGCCTGGACGTCAAGGACGGCCGGGTGGTCAAGGGGGTCAACTTCGAGGGCCTGCGCGACCTGGCCGACCCGGTGGAGATGGCCCGCTGGTACAACGAGTCCGGCGCCGACGAGCTGGTGTTCTATGACATCACCGCCAGCGTGGAGGGCCGCACCCTGTTCACCGACATCCTGCGCCGCGTCGCCGCCGAGATCTTCATCCCGCTGACGGTGGGCGGCGGCATCCGCACGCTGGAGGACTTTGACCGGGTGCTGAAATGCGGCGCCGACAAGGTCAGCGTCAACTCCGGCGCCATCGCCGACCCTGGCATCATCTCGGCCGCCGCGCGGAAATACGGCGACCAGTGCGTGGTGCTGTCGGCCGACATCAAGCGGGTGGACGGCAGATTTATGCTGTTCGCCAAGGGCGGCCGGGAAAACACCGGCATCGACGCGCTGGACTGGCTGGAACAGGGCGTCAAAAACGGCGCGGGCGAGCTGGTGGTCAACTCCATCGACACCGACGGCGTCAAAAACGGCTTTGACCTGGAACTGCTGGACGCGGTGGCAAAGCGGTGCGCCGTGCCCATCATCGCCTCCGGCGGCGCGGGCTGCATGGAGGATTTCCTGACGCTGTTTTGCGGCCACCCCGGCGTTGACGCCGGCCTGGCCGCCAGCATCTTCCACACCCGCCAGGTGGACATCCGCGACCTGAAACGCTACCTGCGGCAAAACGGCGTCGAGATGCGCCTCTGACGCAGCGGGGGTTCAAAACGGGCGGCGGGCCGGCGGCGCGCCGCTGCCGCCGGTTTCCACAAAATTTTTCCGGCACCCGTTGCAAAATGTGTGATTACAAGGTAAACTAGTAGGTATCTTATTCTTTTCCGGGGCGCGCCCCCCGCCAAAGGACAGGATGCGCTTGGATAAGGAGCAAAGCCATGCAGTACCCTGAGACCCAAAACAACCTCAAATTTGACGCAAACGGCCTGATCCCCGCCATCGTGCAGGACCATTACACCCGCGAGGTGCTGACCCTGGCCTACATGAACGCCGAAACGCTGGCGCTGACCATCGCCGAGGGCCGCACCGTCTTTTACAGCCGCAGCCGCCGGGAGATCTGGCGCAAGGGCGAGACTTCCGGTAACGTGCAGCGGGTCGTTTCCATCACCGCCGACTGTGACAGGGACGCTTTGGTGGTGGAGGTGGTCAAGGACGGCCCCGCCTGCCACACCGGCGCCGAGAGCTGCTTTTTTGACCCGGTCTATGTGTCCGAGGAATTGAAGCAGTTTACCTGGCAGGGACTGTACGACCTGATCGAGGGCCGCAAGACCGACCCCAAGGAGGGCAGCTACACCAGCTACCTGTTTGACAAGGGGCTGGAAAAGATCCTGAAAAAGGTCGGCGAGGAGAGCACCGAGGTCGTCATTGCAGGGCTGAAACAGGACAAAGCCGAGACCATCTTTGAGATCAGCGACCTGGCCTACCATGTGCTGGTTTTGATGATCGAACTGGGCATCTCGGTGGAAGATATCACAAAGGAACTGGAAAAACGGCACGTTATCGACCATAAAGTAAAGCAGGAGAGGATGCAGTAATGGCAGGCGAATACATGCTCAGCTCGGTACACGTACACTCGAAGCTGTGCGACGGCAAAAACACACTGGACGAACTGGCGGTGACCGCCTGGCACATGGGCCTCAGGACGCTGGGCTTTACCGGCCACAGCCACACCCCCTGCGACCTGGAATACTGCATGAGCCCCGTGCGCACTGCCCGCTACAAGGGCGATGTGGCCAAGCTGCAAAAGCAGTATGCCGGCAAGCTGGATATCCTGTACGGGCTGGAGTGGGACCTGTTCTCGGACGACGACCCGTCCAAATACGACTACTGGATCGGCTCCACCCATTACATCCACGGCCCCAAGACCGGCAAATACTACGAGATCGACTGGCGCGAGAGCGACCTGGCCGACTGCATCAACACCGAGTTTGACGGCGACGGCCTGGCTGCGGTGGAGGTCTACTTTGACAATGTCAAAAAGCTGGCCGCCCTGCGCCCCACCATCCTGGGCCACTTTGACCTGATCAAAAAGATCAACGGCGGCAGCAAGTTCTTTGACGAGGACGCGCCCCGCTACCATCAGGCGGCAAGCGACGCGCTGGCCGTGGCGGCCCGCAACCGCTGCGTGCTGGAGCTCAACACCAGCGGCATTGCCCGTGGCTTCCGGCAGGATTTCTTCCCCTCGGACGCCATCTTGAAGGAGTGGCTGGCGCTCAGCGGCAACGTGGTCATCACCGCCGACGCCCACGCCGCCGACCACCTGACCTTCGGCTACGAGCAGGCCGCCGCCAAGCTGAAGGAGCTGGGCTACGACAAGGTCCAGGTGCTGGGCAAGGACGGCTTTGCGCCCTGCGGGCTGTAAAAACTTCATACATCGGACTAACGGCGTGCCGCGCAGGCGGCACGCCGTTTTTTTGCACCAATTTGCGCCGGATTTCTTGGTGAAGCTGCCGCCTTGACAGCCATCTGCGACAAGTGTAGTATAAAGATACAGAGATATTCTACGGATGTAGAATGACCGCGGCGGCCGCCGCGGCCAAAATGGCGGGCAGGCGGGGCTTGCCCCCTGCCGCGCATGCTGCGGCGGGCGGCTTTCCCCCCGCCGTGCCCGCCCCGGTCCCTTACCCTGGAGGTGATCTTGTGTCTGCTGTTGTGGATCAGATGCTTGCCTTTGCGGCGCAGGGCATCCCGCTGGGATGCGCGGCGCTGGTGCTGCTGGCGCTTGCCCGCCGCCTGCGCCGCCGGTACGGCGCGCGGTGGCTGTGCCGGCTGTGGCTGGCCCTGGCGGTGCTGTTTGTGCTGCCGCTGCGCCTGGCATTGCCTGCGGCGCCTGCCGCCCGCGTGACGCTGCCCGCCGCCTGGGCTGCGGCCGCGCCGGCGGAGACCCTGCCGCAGCCGCAGCAGGACGAGGGCGGGCTTTCCGCATCGCCCGCGGTCCTGCCGGAGGAGCTGCCGGACGCTGCCCGGCCGCTTCCCCCTGCGGCGGACGGCGCGCCGGTACAGGCCCCCGCGGTTTCGCAGCCGGGCGGGGCGGCTGGTTCCGGCCCGCCGGCGCTGCCCTGGCTGGAAGTGCTGGCCGCCGTGTGGCTGGCCGGCGCGGCCGCGGTGGCGCTGTGGCAGGGGACTGCCTATCTGCTTTGGCGGCGGCGCGCGGTGGGGCGGGCGGTCCCGGCCGGGCCGGGCTGGCAGCAGGCGCTGGACGACGCCCAAGCCGCCGTGCCGCTGCGCCGCCGGCCCCGTTTGCTGGCCAGCGCCGCGGTGCGCGGCCCGGTGACGGCGGGCATCCTGCGGCCGGTGCTGCTGGTGCCGCAGGCGGGCCCCGCCCCCGCGGACGCCGCCCTGATGCTGACCCACGAGCTGACCCACCTGCGCCGGCATGACCTGGCCTTCAAGCTGCTTTTGGCCGCCGCCTGCGCGCTGCACTGGTACGACCCCGCTGTCTGGCTGCTGGCCCGGCGGGCGGGGCGGGACATCGAGACCGCCTGCGACGAGCAGGTGGTGGCGGGGCAGGGCAGCGCCTTCCGCGCGGCGTACAGCGACGCACTGCTCCACGCCGCCCGCATGGGCCGCGCCCCGGCACTGACCACCGGCTTTGCGCTGAGCCGCAGGGACTGGGCCGACCGCCTGCGCCAGCTTTGGGACCTGACCCCCAGACGCCGGGGCCGGGCTGCGCTGGCCGGGCTGGCGATGGCCGCCCTGCTAGCCGGCGGGCTGGTGGCCTGCCAGGCCGCCGACCCGGTGGATACGCAGATGCTCCAGGCACCGGAATACCCCTGGACCACCACCTACAGCGCCGCAAGGGCGGACCTGGACGCCGCCGGCACCCCTTACACCGACGGCGGGGACACCCTGCAGCTGCAGGACGCCGCACTGTTCGGCTGCCAAATGCAGGAGCTGCACCTGCGCTTTAATGCCCAGGGCCAGTTGTGGGGCGTGTCCGGGCTGTTCCCGGCGGAGGAACAGGACAGGGTGATCGACGCCGTCGCCGCCCTGCTGGGCGAGCCGCTGCCGGAGTTTACCTACGTAACGACCTACGACGCGCTGACCGCCTCGGCCGAGTTCCGGGCGCATCGGGAGGACCTGACCGGCAATTATGCGGCGGTCTGGGCCGGGACCCGGACGCTGGGCGAGGCCATGACGGAGCAGCAGCGCCAGGCTTTCCGGGAAGGGCTGCGGGCGCGCTACACCGAAAGCGGCGCAGGCTTTGCCGGCCGCACCGAAACGGCCGAAACCGCCGACGGCGCCGGGACCGTCTGGTACGGCGAGGACGCGGTGGACGCCATCCTGACCAACCCCGCGACGCTGGTGTGCTGCATTGCGGACGCGGCGGACGGGCAGGCCATGCTGACGGTGGAGCATACCCCCAACAGCCTGGATACCCTCAGCCAGCCCGCGCCCACACCCACGCCGGTCCCCGACCACAGCGGCACGCAGGAGGCCTGGCCGGGGCTGATCACCTGGAATACCTCGCTGGCGGCAGACCCGCCCGCGGCGCTGGCCGACCTGCCCTACTGGCAGATGGAAGATTACACCGTGCCGGACATCGGCCGCACCGGCTATGCCGCAGCCGAGCCGGGCGGTGTGGCGCTGTACACCACGCTGGACGGCGGCGCCACCTGGCAGGAACAGCACGCCGACCTGACCCCGGTCTTTGGGCAGGAGCCCTTTGCCGTTACCAACTACCAGATGGTCAGCAACAGCACCGGCTTCCTGGTGGTGCGGCTGGGAGGGGACAGCGATACGGTGGTGGGGGACGTCGGCCTGATCTACTGGACCGACGATGACTGCGCGGTGCTGCGCACCACCGACGGCGGCGCCACCTGGCAGCTGACCGGCCGCCACAGCCTGCCCGCCGATACCGAGCGCGGCGCCTGGCACCTGCAGCCGTTTTTGTGGCTGAACGAGAACGTGGGCTTTTGGGCGCCGCATACTTCTTACACCCACTTTTCGCTGTGGCGCACGCTGGACGGCGGGGCCAGCTGGCAGCCGCTGGACCTGACGGCGCTGGAAAGCCAGCTGCCTGCAAGCCGCACCGGCATCCATACCTGCAACCTTCGGCCGGACCCGGAGACGCCCGGCTGTGTGTGGGTGCACTGTGCGCCCAACGGCAGCAACAGCCTGGAAAACGACTTTGGCATCTGCACCGCCGACTACGGCGAGACCTGGCAGCTGAGGGAATGGGACCCGCAGATATGGGCCGTGCAGCCGTTATCCAATGGAGGTGAGGAACCATGAAGGACACGCCCAAACGCCTGCCCGACGCCGAGCTGGAAGTGATGAAAGCCCTGTGGCAGGCCGGCGAACCCCTGACCCGCCCTGAACTGGAAGCCCGCCTGGCGCAGCACCACTGGGCCAGCACCACGCTGCTGGCGCTGCTGGCCCGGCTGGAGGCCAAGGGCTGTGTGGCGCGGGAAAAGCAGGGCAGGGGATACCTGTACCGGGCGGCGCTGTCCCGCAGGGACTACCTGCCGGTGGAAAGCCGCAGCGCCCTGGCCCGCCTGTTTGAGGGCAGCGCCAAAAACCTGGTCGCCGCCATGGCCGAGAGCGACGCCCTGACCGACCGGGACATCGCCGAGCTGGAGGAATACCTGGCCGAGCTGAAAGCCGGCCGCGGCGGGACGTGAGCCGCGGCGATAGACGCAAAAAAGCCCCCGGCGGGGAAGCAAGTCGCTTCCCCGCCGGGGGCGGTCTGTGTGATGCTTGCGGCAAACCCGGCGGGGCCCGGGGCAAGGGGGATCACTCGATGACGATGGTGCGGTTGCCCGGCTGCTTGGGGCCCTGCTTGGGCAGGCGCACCCGCAGCACGCCGTCGTTGTAGCTGGCGCTGATCTGGCTGACCTCCACGCCGGTCACGTCAAAGCTGCGGGTGTAGGTGCCGTAGCTGCGCTCGCAGCGCAGGTAGCCGGACTTTTTGTCCTGATCCTCAAAGTCGCTGTGGCGGGTGGCCTTGATGGTCAGCGTCTCGCCGTTCAGCGAGAGCTTGATGTCCTCTTTTTTGAAGCCGGGCAGATCGGCCTCCATCACAAAACCGTCGCCCATGTCGCGGATGTCGGTCTTGAACTCGGTCAGCGTATTGTCGCCGAAGAAGGCGCGGTTGATATCGTCAAAATCACGGAAGGGATTGTAGTGGGGATTCATCAGGATAGCCATAGGTCATTACTCCTTTTTCAAACGGCGCAGGGCGCCGGGTCGTTTTGTTTTTGTTGATGTCCGGGGGGGCGTTCCCTCTCGACGATTTTATGATACCGCAGGTTTATGAATAAAGTGTGAATACAATGTGAATTTTTAGCACTATATTACTTAGAGTGCTAACGGTAAAAATAAACAACGATAAAAAGATAAAATAAATCCAAAAATCCACGCAAATACGGAAATGCAAATTCTGGCAGATGCCGCCGCAAGGGGCGCTTGCCCCTTGCGGCGGTCAGCCCGGCACGGTTGCTTTACAGAAATGTGCCAGTGTCCGACCAAATCTTGCAATTCCTGCGCCATAGTGTTACAGTAGGATATATCGGCGCCATGCACCGGCGCCGCCCGCCCGGCATAGGATGGCGGGACGCGGCCCCCTGCCGTGCAGTGCCCGGAAGGGGATGGGGGAGTTCCCCTGCACCCTGGTTATCCCTGTAAATCAAAGGAGTTTCCCTTGCGTAAGATCACTCTGCTTGCCAAACGGCTGTACCGCGCAGTGTTCAGCCGGCTTGTCATCACCTGCCTGCTGCTGGCCAGCCAGGTCGCCTGGATGGCGTTTTTGTTCCTGCGCCTGACCGAGTATGCCCCCTGGATCAACGGCATCTGCATCGGGTTCAGCGTTATCATGTGCCTGCTGCTGATCCGCCTGGATTATATTCTGCCGGAGTTCAAGATCAGCTGGATGGCGCTGTTTATGATCATGCCGGTGCAGGGCGGTATCCTGTACCTGCTGTGGGGCAACAAGCGCCCGGCGTTCCGGCTGCGCCGCCGGCTGGAAAACGCCAGCATGCGCATCCACCCGCTGCTGCGCCAGGACCCCGCCCCGGAGGAGCAGCTGGCCCGCCAGGACGCCCGCGGCGCGCTGACCGCCCGCTACCTGAGCCGCCGGGGCCCGTATCCGGTATTTTCCAACACCCAGGTGAAATACTATCCCCTGGGCGAGGATATGTTTGCCGATATGCTGCCCGCGCTGGAAAGCGCCGAGCATTTTATTTTTATCGAGTATTTCATCATCGGTCTGGGCAAAATGTGGGACCAGATCCACGAGATCCTTAAGCGCAAGGCGGCCCAGGGCGTGGACGTGCGGGTCATCTACGACGATGTGGGCAGCGTCAGCGTGCTGCCCATCGGCTACTGGAGCAAGCTGGAGGAGGAGGGCATCCACAGCCTGCCCTTCAACCCCTTTGTGCCGGTGGTCAACCTGGTCATGAACAACCGCGACCACCGCAAGATCATGGTCATTGACGGCTATACCGCCTTTTCCGGCGGGGCCAACCTGGCCGACGAGTATATCAACCAGCTGGAGCGGTTCGGCCACTGGCGGGACACCGGCATCCGGCTGCGGGGCGACGCGGCCTGGAGCTTTACCATCATGTTCCTGGAATTCTGGAACGCCAACCGCCCGACCGACCGCGAGTTTGAGCATTTCCGCCCCGAGACCCACCGCCCCGCGCCCTTTGCCGCCGACGGTCTGGTGCAGCCCTACGCCGACAGCCCGGTGGACCGGGAGAGCGTCTCGCAGAATACCTATCTGGAACTGATCAACCAGGCGCGGTACAGCCTGTTTATCACCACGCCCTACCTGATCCTGAACAACGAGATCCAGACCGCGCTTACCCTGGCGGCCAAGCGGGGGGTGGACGTGCGCATCTACACCCCCGGCATCCCGGACAAGAAGATCGCCTTCCAGCTGACCCGCAGCTACTTCCCGCCGCTTTTGGAGGGCGGGGTCAAGATCTTCAGCTACACGCCGGGCTTTCTGCACAGCAAGACCTGGCTGGTGGACGACCGCATTGCGGCGGTGGGGTCCATCAACCTGGATTACCGCAGCCTGTACCTGCATTTTGAGTGCAGCACCCTGCTGTACGGCTGCAGCGCGCTAAAGGACATCCGCGCCGACATGATCGAGCTGGAGTCCAAATGCCGCGCCGTGACGCTGAACGACTGTCGCACCAGCTTTTTCGGCACGCTGGTCTCCGCCGTGCTGCGCACCATGGCGCCGCTGTTCTGAGCCAAAAAAGGGGGGACCGATGGATACGCTGTTTCAACGGGAACTTGCCTACGCCGCGCTGGGCACCGGGTTTACCTGCCTGGCCACGGTGCTGGGCGCCGCGATGGTGTTTTTCTTCCGGCGGGAACTGTCCGCCATGACCCAAAAGCTGTTCCTCGGCTTTGCGGCGGGCGTGATGGTGGCGGCCTCGGTGTGGAGCCTGCTGATCCCCGCCATGGAACAGGCCGGGCAGCAGGCCGCCCCCGGCACGCCCCGGGCGCTGGCCGTGGGGCTGCCGGTCTGCGGCGGCTTTGTGCTGGGCGCGGGCTTTCTGCTTTTGATGGACCGGCTGATGCCCCACCTGCACATCGGCAGCGACGAGCCGGAGGGCCTGCCCGCCCACCTGAAACGCACCACCATGATCGTGCTGGCGGTGACGCTGCACAACATCCCGGAGGGCATGGCGGTGGCGCTCAGCTTTTCGGTGGCGGCGGCCGCCCCGGCGGAGGGCGCCTTTGCCGGGGCGGTGGCTCTGGCGCTGGGCATGGCGCTGCATAACTTCCCGGAGGGTGCGGCGGTCTCTCTGCCGCTGAAAGCCCAGGGGGTGGGCGCCGGCAAGGCCTTTGCGTGCGGCGCGCTGTCCGGCGTGGTGGAACCGGTGTTCGGCCTGCTGACGGTTCTGATCGCCGGGCGGGTGCTGGCCGTGATGCCCTGGCTGCTGGCCTTTGCCGCCGGCGCCATGCTGTATGTGGTGGTGGAGGAGCTGATCCCTGAAGCCCGCTTGGGCGAGCACTCCAACGCCGGGACCCTCAGCGTGCTGGCGGGCTTTTTGACCATGATGATGCTGGACGTGCTCCTGGGATAGCATGGTCTGAAAAAACATACGCATGACCGAAAAATTCTACTGCCCGCAGAATCGTTCTTCTGCGGGCAGGTTGGTATGGCGCGCCCCGCCGTGGTACAATACAGCCAAAGAAAGGAGGCGGCAGCCATGACACAACAGAACAGAGCAGGCAGCCAAGCGGAGGCGCTGCGCCGCATGGGCGCGCTGATCGCCGCCCGGCGCAGGGCGCTGGGCCTGACCCAGAAACAGCTGGCCGCCCGCCTGCTGGTCAGCGACAAGGCGGTAAGCAAGTGGGAGCTGGGCGGCGGCTACCCTGACCCGGCGCTGCTGGCGCCGCTGGCCGCCGCGCTGGACCTGACGGTGGACGAGCTGCTGGCCGGCCGGCAGGCGGGAACGGATAAGGTCTCCGGCCCGCTGCCGGAACAGATAACGCCGGGCAGGGAGCAGGGCGCAGACCCGGCCGCCGACGTCTGGCTGCGCCGCCGGCTGGACCAGAACATGGCCTTTTGGGCACTGGCCGGCCTGCTGCTGGGCGGCGCGGGAGCATACCTGCCCTGCCTGATAAACACGCAGCTGGCATGGGCGGTCTCCGGCCTGGTGCTGGTGGCAGTGGTGGCGCTGATCCTGTGCCTGCGGCTGTGGTATCGGATGCGGTGCCAGGCACTGGGGTGCCGGCCCGCCCCCACGGCCGGCCTGGCGCTGGCCTGGCTGGCGCTGCTGGCGGCGGCGATCTGGCACCCCGGCCTGCAAAACGGCTGGGTCCGCCTGCCCGCCGACCTGGAACCGGAGGAAGTCTTTACACCGCTGGACCTGGCGCTGACCGGCACCGGCGGCGCGCTTGGCCTGCTTTTGTGGCTGCTGCCGCTGGTGCTGCTGGCCGCCGCGGCAGGGCTGTTCCTGTATGGGGTGGGCCGCGGCGCAAACGCCGCCGACCTGCTGCCGGCCTGTATTGGCCTGCTGCTGGCCTGGGCCGCCGGCGGCTATGGCGCGGCGCAGACGGAAGCCGCCCTGACCGGGGCGTGGCACCCGGCCGAAAAAGTTCCCCCGGACCCCTTTGTGTCCGAATTTCTGCCGCCGGTGCTGGCCGCGGGGGCGGCCTGGCTGGCGGTGTGTGCGGTGATGGCGTGGATCTCGGCGCGGCGCGGGGGCGGCGGCTGGCGGATGCTGCCGGGGTGGGCGGCGGTGTATCTGCTCCCTGCGCTGGCGGACCTGGCCCGGATGCGCTGCGGGGTGCGCCTGCTGGAACGCCCGCCCCTGGGCATCCTGTGCAGCTGGGTGGGAGCTTACACCCCGGTGTCGGCGCTGCTTGCCGGTATTGCCGCCGCGCTCCTGTGCGCATGGCAGGCTGCCCGCCGGCCCGGCCGAAAGCCGGAGGTGCATTCGCAGGGCTGATGCCCTCCGTCTGCGCCCTGCGGCGCATCCACTTCCCCTTGCAGGGGAGGCTTTATGGGCAACTGCCGCATGGGAAGGCTCCCCTGCAAGGGAAGCTGGCGGCGAAGCCGCCTGAGGGGTGCATTGCCGGTTCGCGGCGGGGATACCCTGTAAAGTTTGGCAGCACCTTGCCTTGCATCCGTAGGGGACGATGCCTGCATCGTCCCGCAAACCCTGCCATACCGCAAACCCCAGGCGGCGGGCGAAATCGCCCACCCTACATTGTGGCCGGGACCGGGCGGCGACAGATGAACGCCCGCTGTCCGTCAAGCACGCCGGCGGGCCGATGAGATCATCGGCCCCTGCGCAGAGGCGCGCGGCGGCTTGTCATCCCCGGCGGTGCTGCATGCCTGCCTTACCTTGTAGGGCGGGCGTTCACGCCCGCCGGAAAGGTCTGCGCCGGCCCGAAAGGATATTGGCAAGGCAGGGCGCCGCACCCCTCCGTCTGCGCCCTGCGGCGCATCTGCCTCCCCTTGCAGGGGGGCTTTATGGGCAACTGCCGCATGGGAAGGCTCCCCTGTAAGGAAAGCTGGCGGCGAAGCCGCCTGAGGGGGGGCATTGCCGGCTTGGGGCGGAGATGACCTGTGAAACTCGGCAGGGCTAGCCGTACATCCGCAGGGGACGATGCTTGCATCGTCCCGGAACCCTGCCATACCGCAAACCCCAGGCGGCGGGCGAAATCGCCCGCCCTACATTGTGGCCGGGACCGGGCGGCGGCAGATGAACGCCCGCTGTCCGTCAGGCACGCCGGCGGGCCGATGAGATCATCGGCCCCTGCGCAGAGGCGCGCGGCGGCTTGTCATCCCCGGCGGTGCTGCATGCCTGCCTTACCTTGTAGGGCGGGCGTTCACGCCCGCCGGAAAGGTCTGCGCCGGCCCGGAAGGATATTGGCAGGGCAGGGCAGGGCAGGGCGCCGCACCCCTCCGCCGCCTGCGGCGGCACCTCCCCTTGCAGGGGAGGCTTTGCGGGTGACTGCCGCATGGGAAGGCTCCCCTGCAAGGGGAGCTGGCGGCGAAGCCGACTGAGGGGTGCATTGCCGGTTCACGGCGGGGATACCCCGTAAAGTTTGGCAGCACCTTGCCTTGCATCCGTAGGGGACGATGCTTGCATCGTCCCGCAAACCCTGCCATACTGCAACCCCCAGGCGGCGGGCGAAATCGCCCGCCCTACATTGTGGCCGGGAACGGGCGGCGGCAGATGAGCGCCTGCTGCCCATCAAGCCCGCCGGCGGGCCGATGAGATCATCGGCCCCTGCGCAGAGGCGCGCGGCGGCTTGTCATCCCCGGCGGTGCTGCATGCCTGCCTTACCTTGTAGGGCGGGCGTTCACGCCCGCCGGAAAGGTCTGCGCCGGCCCGGAAGGATATTGGCAGGGCAGGGCGCCGCACCCCTCCGTCTGCGCCGTGCGGCGCATCCACCTCCCCTTACAGGGGAGGCTTTGCCGCCCGTTTGCCCTGCATTGCAGGGCGGGGTCACCACGCCCGCCGGGGAGGGCTGCACCTGCGCAGCCCTTGCGGGCTTGCGCAGGCACTGCCCGCCCCCCTGTGACACCGCAATGCAGGGCGGCTGTGAACGGGCGGCACGTAACCGGCAGCCGTCCGTCAGGTTCGGCGCCCTGCCGGCTGAATTTAGTCTGCCGGGCCCATTCCGAATTTTGCCCGCCTGCCCAGCCCCGTGTGCTTGCCAAACCCCGGCGCACGGGGTATAATAATATGTCACAGTATCCGCAAGGGATGCTGCCATGGACTACTACCAAACACCAGAAGGGGATAGGAATATGGAAACGATGGGCAACCTGCGCCGCACCCACTACTGCGGCGAGGTCAGCATGGCAAATGTCGGCCAGGAAATGACCGTCTGCGGCTCGATCGCCCGCAGCCGCGACAAGGGCGGCATCATCTTTGCCGACCTGCGCGACACCACCGGCATCTTGCAGCTGGTCTTTGACGAGGATACCCCCAAAGACGTTTTTGCCAAGGCCGAGAGTCTGAAAAGCGAGTACGTGGTCATCTGCCGCGGCGCCCTGCGGGAGCGCGCCGCCAAGACCGACAAGATCGCCACCGGCGATGTGGAGCTGTATGTGTCCGAGCTGCGCATCCTCAGCGAGGCCCAGACCCCGCCGTTCGAGATCCGCGACGGCATCAACGTGAACGACGAGCTGCGCCTGCGCTACCGCTACCTGGACCTGCGCCGCCCCTCGGTACACGAGCCCATCGTGCTGCGCTCAAAGGTCTGCCAGGTCATCCGCAGCTATTTCTGCGACAACCACTTCTGCGAGATCGAGACCCCCACCCTCATCAAATCCACGCCGGAGGGCGCCCGCGACTATCTGGTGCCCAGCCGCCTGCAGCCGGGGCACTTTTACGCCCTGCCCCAAAGCCCCCAGCTGTACAAGCAGATCCTGATGCTGTCCGGCTTTGACCGCTACTTCCAGATCGCCCACTGCTACCGCGACGAGGACCTGCGCGCCGACCGCCAGCCTGAGTTCACCCAGGTGGACGAGGAGCTGTCCTTTGTGGACGAGAACGACATCATGACCATCAACGAGGGCCTGATCCAGCACCTGTGGAAGGAAGTCCTGGGTGTGGACGTGCAGACCCCGTTCGTCCGCATGCCCTGGGACGAGGCCATGTCCCGCTTCGGCTCCGACAAGCCGGACACCCGCTTCGGCCTGGAGATCCAGGACGTGACCGAGGTGTTCCGCGGCACCGGGTTCAAGCCCTTCGCCGCCGTGCTGGAGGCGGGCGGCAGCATCCGCGCCATCAACGCCAAGGGCATGGCCGGCGCGCTCAGCCGCAAGAACATCGACAAGCTGGGCGAGGTGGCCAAGACCTACGGCGCCAAGGGCCTGGCTTTCAGCCGCCTGACCGCCGAGGGCACTTCCTCCAGCTTTGAAAAGTTCCTGACCGAGGAGGAGAAGGCGAACCTCTACCGTGTGCTGGGCGCCGAGACCGGCGACGTTCTGCTGCTGGTCAGCGACGCGGACTGGGTCAAGGCCTGCACCGCGCTGGGCCAGGTCCGCCTGGACATCGCCCGCAAGCACGACATGATCGACCCCAAAAAGTTCAACTTCCTGTGGGTGGTGGACTTCCCGCTGTTCGAGTACAGCGAGGAGGAAGGCCGCTGGATGGCCATGCATCACCCCTTCACGCTGCCCCGCGCGGAGGACATCGACAAGGTGGAGACCGACCCCGGCGCCTGCCATGCGGTGGCCTACGACATCGTCCTGAACGGCGTCGAGATGGGCGGCGGCTCGATGCGCATCAACGACCCGGCCCTGCAGGACCGGATGTTCCACGCCCTGGGCTTTACCGAGGAGAAGGCCCGCGAGAGCTTCGGCTTTTTGATGGACGCCTACAAATACGGCGCGCCCCCGCACGGCGGCATGGCCTACGGCCTGGACCGCATGGTCATGCTGATGCTGGGCAAGGATTCCATCCGCGACGTCATCGCCTTCCCCAAGGTGCAGAACGGCGGCGAGCCCATGTCCGGCGCGCCCGACACCGTGGACGAGCAGCAGCTGAAAGACCTCTGCATTTCGTTGAATTTTGACAAATAAGTACGATTTGTATTGAATGCCGGCGGGGATGGCCTCCAAAAAAGCCTGACAAATCCTTGCCCTGCGCTTCGCAGGGGATCGTGCCTGCATCGCCCCGCAAGACTTTGCGGCCGGATGACCGTCTTGCGCCGCCCGCGCCGGGCGGCAGATTGCAGGGCGGGCGTTCACGCCCGCCGGGCGGCTTGCGGCGGGGGAAGCTGCGGTGGGGTCCTGCAGCCGTGGACGGGCAGTGGCGTGCAGACGCCAGCCCGCCGCCAGGCCCGGCGGCAGGCCGATGAGGGTCATCGGCCCCTAGGCAAAGGGCTGCGATACACACAGCCTGCGCAGGGGGGCGTATCGCGGCCCGGAAGGACATTTACCGGGCAACGCGCCGCACCCCTCAGTCACCTGCCGGTGACAGCTCCCCTTGCAGGGGAGCCTTCCGGGGCGGCTGCCGCCCCAGGCCCCGCAACAGACAAAATCCGCCCGCCGCTCTCGGTTTGGAGAAGCGGCGGGCGGATCGTTTTTTCTTGGCGCTCAGTATTTGGGGCCGGATTTGGGCGCGCCGGGCTGGCTGGCCGGCGGTTCGGGCCGGGCGGCGGGGTCTGCGCCGGGCTTGTCAGCGGCATCCGGGGCGGGGACGGTGCCGGGGTTGCCGGCCGTTTCCGGGTTGGGCTGCGGCTCGGTTTTGCCTGCCGGCTGCGGGGCGGCGCCCCGGGCAACGGGCTGGCCGGCGCGGCGGGCGGCCCGGCGGGCACGGTGCCGGCGGCCCAGCACCACGCACACCGCCACAATGGCCGCCACCAGCAAAATGGCCGGCAGCAGGTAGACGATGGTCAAAAACAGCCCCTCGATAAAGCTGGCAAAAGCCTGCCAGCCGCCAAAGAAGGCGGCAGCCAGCCGGTCGCCAAAGGTGGTGCCGGTGGGGGTCAGCTGCGCCACCTCGCTCAGATAGACGTCCACGGTGGAGTAGCTGATCTGGCTTTCCAGGCTGCGCAGCTGGGCGGTGTAGCTTTCGATCTGGTACTGCACGTCGGAAAGCTGGCTCTCGATCTCCAGCAGGTCGGCGGTGGTCTCGGCCTGGTCGGCCAGCTCGTTCAGGCGGTCCCGCTGGGCCTCCAGCGCCGTCAGCCGGGCCTCCACGTCAATGTAGTTGGCGGTCACGTCGCTGGCGCTCTCGCTCTGGTTCAGCACGCTGCCGGCCTCGCTCAGGGCGGCCAGCAGCTGGCGGTAGTTGTCCGCCGGCACCCGCACGGTGTAGCGGGCGCTGCGGTCGGCGTCCTCGGCGCTGCCCCACAGGTCGGTGGATTCCAGGTAAGCGCCGGCCTGCTCCACCGCGGCCAGGATGGCTGTCTGCGCGCCGGCAAAATCGGTGGATTCCATCTCCACGCTGGCGGTGTAGACGATCTTGCGGTCGGTGTCGGTACTGGCGGAGGGGTCCAGCAGCGCGCCGCTGCCGCCGGCCGATCCGCTGTCCTCTGCAACGGACTGGGACATCTCCGGCGACGCGGCCGCAGTGTCGCTGCTGCCGGCGCCGCAGCCGGTCAGGCCTAGCGCCAGCGCGCCGGCCAGGGCCAGGGCGGCCAGGCGGGTGGTCAGGGTGGTTTTCATGCGTTTCACGCTCCTTTTTGTGGCTGCCGGCGGCGCCGGCAGAGGGCCGATTTTCCTTTTCACCAGTATAACACGGAAAAAACCGGAAAAAGTTACATACCGGTGCCAAAATTGCAAAAACAGGCCGGGCGTTCCCTCTTTTTGGGTTTGGGCGGCGGTTTCGGGCCGGCCGTATGGGCGGGGGCGGGGCGGGCCATACTGTCTGTGCGGCCTGCCTGCAAAAAAAGCCCGCACACCGGCCAGGCAGGCGCGGCGCGCGGGCAGACGATCACTGCGCCTGTTTGCGGCGGCAGTCGGGGCAGAGATAATGCACGGTCAGCTGGTAGGAGCGCACCTCGGTGCCGATGGCGGCCTCCAGCTCCCGCACCAGACCCACCACGGGGATGTCGGTCAGCTTTTGGCAGCCGTCGCAGTACAGGTGGCCGTGGGGGGCGGTGGTGCGGTCGTACCGGTCAGGGCCGGCGGGCATTTCCAGCCGGGCGATCTCCCGGTCCTGCTCCATCAGTTTCAGGTTGCGGTAAACGGTGCCGCGGGCAATGCTGGGCATGCGCTGGCGCGCCAGGGCAAAGATCTCGTCGGCAGTCAGGTGCCCAGAGGTCGAGTGCAGGAGCTCCAGGATCAGGGCACGTTGTCTGGTCATGGCGAACACTCTCCTTTTAGATTGATTCTTAAATATAAGGATAGCTTATCGCCGCTGCCTTGTCAAGATTTTTGTCATCGGGAATTTCTGCACGACAAAAAACTTTTCGATTTTCTGCAAAATCCCCCTTGACTTCGCCGCCGCCATGGTGTATGATAATTTCAGACAAAATCTTAAAAATAGATTTTCTTTTCAGAGTGTGACCCCAAATCCATCCCAAAATCAGGAGGTATGCAGTATGGAACTCAAAGGCTCCAAGACCGAGAAAAACCTGTGGGAAGCTTTCGCAGGCGAAAGCCAGGCCCGCAACAAGTACACGTTCTTCGCCTCCAAGGCAAAGAAGGAAGGGTACGAGCAGATCGCGTCCCTGTTCACCGCCACCGCCGATAACGAGAAAGAGCACGCCAAGATCTGGTTCAAGCTGCTGATGGAGGGCGGCCAGATCCCCGACACGCTGACCTGCCTGAAGATGGCCGCCGCCGGCGAGAACGAGGAGCACACCTCGATGTATCCCCGCATGGCCGCCGAGGCCAAGGAGGAGGGCTTTGACGACATCGCCCGCCTGTTCTCGATGGTCGCCGACATCGAGAAGGAGCACGAGGAGCGGTACAACGCCCTGGCCGCCAACATCGAGGCCGGCCGCGTCTTTGCCCGCGAGACCGAGCAGGTCTGGCAGTGCCGCAACTGCGGGTACGTCTATATCGGCCTGCACGCGCCGGAGAAGTGCCCTGTCTGCGCCCATCCCAAAGCCTACTTTGAGCTGAAGAGCGCCAACTACTGATCCCGCGCTCCCGGCCAAAACCCAAACAGCCGCCCTCCCCCTGCCGTAGGGGAAGGGCGGCTGTTTCTCTTGCTCTGCCTGTTTGGGGTCAGGGATCGATGACGGTGGAGGTCTGGCCGATGCCCAGGCTGGCGGCGGCGATCTTTTTCCAGCTCTGGCAGCCGCAGATGCCGTCGGCAGTCAGGCCAAAGGCCCGCTGGGCGGCTTTCAGCGCCGTCTCGGTCCGGGCGCCGAAAATGCCGTCCAGGCTGCCGGTGGTGTAGCCCAGCGCGTTCAGCGCATCCTGCAGGATCAGCACATAGGTGCTGCGGTCGCCCCGGCGGCAGGTGGGGTAGCCCGCCGTGGTGCCGCTGCAGGCCGGCGTGCCGTAGCGGCGGTCAAAGTGCACCCAGGTGGGCGTCATGGACAGCGGCTCCACATAGCCCCAGGCGCCGGTGCCCACGGCGGCGTTGTAGATCCTGCGCCGGTTGGCGGCGGTGGTGCTTTGCCCCACGTCAAAGGCCACGCCGGCGTAGTGCTGGCTGGTGGTGCCGTGGCCGCCCTCCCAAATGCGCTTGAAGGCATACCCCACCGGGATGCCTGCGCCGTAGCTGCGGCGGGTCAGGTTCCAGGCCTCCATGGCCGCCACCGTTGTCCACAGCACCGTGGACTTGGACGACCCGCGGAACTCCCGCACCCGCAGCGTGGTGCCGGTGGAGTAGGGCATCGGGTCGCTCTCGGCCAGGGTGTAGGTTATCAGACGGTTGGTGTAGGCGTCGTACACAAATATCTTTGCCATCGCTCATCCCTCCTTTGGGGCGGCCTGGGCCGCGGCGTCTGCGGCGCAGTCGGCACAGCCGGCCAGGGCGGCGGCGTCCCGCAGCGCATCCCAGGTGGCGTCGTCCACAATGCCCAGCGGCACAAGGTCCGCCCGGCTTTGGAAGCTTTGCAGCGCCGTCTCGGTGTCCTGGTCCAGGCGGCCGGTCTCCGGCACAAACTGCGCCTCGATCCACACCGCGGCCAGGGCGTTCAGCCAACGCTGCAGCTGCAGTACCGCCGGCCCGGCGCTGCCCAGCATCAGCGCATGGCCGGGCCAGATGCCGTCCGGCTCCGGCCGGGCGGCCGGGGGCGCGGCGGTCAAAAGGGCCAGCGCCGCCGCGTTGAACGCCGCCCAGTCGTCGGCGTCCACCACGCCGGTCTCCGGCAGGTCAAAGGCTGCCTGGGCGCTGCGCACGCTGGCCTCCAGCGCGTCGCCGTAAACGGCGGACTGATCCTCCGGCGGGCGGATGCCGTCCAGCCAGGCGGCCAGAAACTGCATGGTGCGGGACAGCCACAATACCGCCGCGCCGCTGTCGCCGGGGGAAAGGGTGGCCGGCAGTGCGGGCACCACCCGCGCCGTGGCCAGGCTGCCGCTTTCCACCAGGGCGGAAGCGTTCTGGTACAGGCTTTGCCAGGTCAGCCGGCCGATGACGCCGTCGGCGGTCAGCCCCATGCGCTGCTGCCAGGCCAGCACCGCCGCGCGGGTGGCCTGGCCGAACACGCCGTCCACCGTTACGGTGGGCTGGCCGCTGTAATAGGCCGCCAGCAGCCGCAGCCAGTACTGCGCCGCCCGCACCGGCGTGCCGGTGCTGCCCAGCCGCAGCGTATCCACAAACTGCCCCGGCGCAACATTCGGGTCCACCAGCCCGTTGGCAACGGCGATGCCCACTTCCTTCAGCTTGTTCCAGGTGGCGCGGCCCACCGCGCCGTCCGCCGTCAGGCCGAAGTATTCCTGAAAGGCCGTTACCGCCGCCAGCGTAGAAGGCCCAAAACTGCCGTCCACCGCCACGGCTGGCAGGGCGCTGTAATTGCCCGCAGCCACCAGCAGCCAGAACTGCACGGTGCGCACGTCGTTGCCTTTGGCCCCCTGGCGCAGCACGGTGCCCGGCCAGGCGGTGCCGCCCACGTCGCTCATGGCGTCCACCCAGGCGGCGTACAGTGCCTCCCAGGTCAGCCGGCCCACCACGCCGTCGGCGATCAGGCCGGCCTGCCGTTGGAAAGCCCGCACCGCCGCCGCGGTGGACGCGCCGTAGCTGCCGTCCACCGCAACGGCGGGGATGCCGCTGTCAAACTGCGAAAGCCCCAAAAGCCAGAACTGCACCTGCTCCACATGCACGCCGGTGGAACCCTGCCGCAGCACCACGCCCGGCCATACCCCGCCGGATACCACTGCGTCGAATTCCTCGCCTTCGCTGGTCAGCTCGGCCAGATCTTTGACCGACACGTAGATATAGCTGATCTTGTACCAGGTGGCGCGGCCCACGATGCCGTCCACCGTCAGCGAAAAGTATTTCTGGAAGGCCCGCACGCTGGCCTCGGTGGCGTCGTCGAAGGTGCCGGTCAGCGCCGGCTTGCCAAAGGCCGGGTAGTCCTTGCCGATGCGGGACAGCTGCTTTTGCAAGATCGACACCGCGGTGCCGGTGCTGCCCGGCCGCAGCGGGCTGCCGGGATAGCTTTCGGGGATGTCGGCCAGGTTGGACGTGGTGGCCAGCTGCACCCGGTCGCCGTAATAATAGCGCAGGATCTGCAGGGCGGACATCCCCTCGTTGGCGCGGTCCACGGTGCCCCACTGTTTCATGCCGGCGCAGGTCACCAGCTTGCCGTCGCAGTACTCGGTAAAATAGGGCTCGGCGTCGCCGGAACGCCGCACAAAGGTCGAGAACAGCTCGGCGGTCAGCCGCTCCATCACCGTGTAGACGGTGCGGCCCTCCACATAGGCCTGGTCGTAGCCGGGCGACCCGGTGATGTTGAAGCTGTACCCCCGGCTGGGGTACCACTCGGTATAAATGCGGTTGAGCGCCAGGCTGATCTGCGCCAGGATGTTGGCCCGCAGCGCCTGCTCCGGCCAGGTAGGACAGCACGGTACACTTGACGTAGGTACGAAATAAAATTTTCGTCAAAATGACGGAAAAATGCAAAAGTCCGAAAATCGGGATTCAAAAACGGGTGAATGGCGGCAAAATCGAAAAAGTGTGATCTGTGCCCCTCCCCCCTATTTCAGCCGGTTTTGCCTGTTTTTTGCCTCATTTTTGCATTTTGGACGGCTAAAAGGCCTGTATTTGCAAATATGTGCCGCCGGGTGTACAGGGGGTACGGGCACCGCATCGCACATAAATGGGCATGGAAAATTGATTCATTTCCAAACGGTGGAATATGCGGCCGCCGCTCCGAAACAGTTGGATGCGACCGCAGCCTTGTCGATTGTCAAACAGCCACACGGTCAAAAGTTCCACGCTATTTCGATTTTTCTGTGGAAATTTCCCACGCCGTCATCCTCCTCTGCCGGCCACACAGTGACCTGCTGGATCAGCGCGTCGGCCATTTCTTTGGTCAACTTTTCCATGCGGAGGTAGGGCATCAGCTTTTCGCGGAGTTCTGTCATTTTTGGACCATTTGACCAATGCAGAAGCTGTTCCGTCTCCTGCTCCAACGCCGTTTTCCGGTCGGTCATTGCCCGGGACGCCGATGCGAACTGTTCGGCTGAAAGATCGCCGGCGGTTCGCTGAAAGTACAACTCCTGCATCTGCTTTTCCAGCTGCCGCAGTTCTTTCTGCTTCTGGTTGAGCTGGCGCCGGCGCTTGCGAAAACGCTGATCGTCCTTTTGCAGGGTTTCCGCCAGTTCGTCCACATCCAAATCCTGCGCCAGCCGCCGGTGCAGCCTGTCCAGCACGATGGCTTCCAGCGCATCAAGCGGGATGCGGTTGGGCTCACAGACCCGCGGGTCCCGGCGGTTGTGCAGGCAGCGCATCTGCAGGGCGTCCGGCCCACCGGTCATCATCATGCCGCCGCCGCAGCCGCCGCATTTGACCTTTTTGGCCAGCGGCCGCCACACGGCGGTATAGGGGACGCCCGTTTGCCGGCGCAGAAAAATTTCCTGCGCACGCGCAAAGATTTCCCGGCTGACGAGCGGCGTATGGGTGCCGGGGACAACGACCCATTTGTCCGGCGGCTGCCGGATTATCGTGCTCTTTTTGTAGCTGGCTTTTTTGTAGCGGCCCTGCACCATATCGCCGGTGTAGATCGGATTCTTCAAAATGTTTCGGATCGCCGTGTTGCTCCACTGGGCCTGTACGGGCGCTTTGTAGCGGGTATCGCAGGCTTTCTTGTAGGCGCTGGGCGCAAGAACGCCTTCCGCATTTAGCACCATTGCAATGCGCTGCGCACCGTACCCGGCCAGGTGCAGCGCAAAGATCCGCTGCACGACCGGCGCGGTCTCCGGGTTTGGAATCAGATGGTTGTGGTCGGCCGGGTCTTTCTTGTACCCGTACAATGCGAAGGCGGACAGGTACTTGCCCTGCTGGCGCTTGGTGGTAAGAGCCGCCTGCACATTGGCGGACAGCTCTTCCAGATACCACTCGTTCACCAGACCGTTGAGCTGCTGCTTTTTGAGGTCGCCTTCGGCATCGGTATCCACGCCGTCCATCACAGCGATCAGCCGGATGCCCCATTCGGGGAACTTGCGGTGCAGATAGAGTTCCGATTCGCCCAGGTCTCGTGTGAACCGCGACTGGTTCTTGACGAGGATCACGTCGAACCGCCGCGCTTCAGCATCCCGGATCATCCGGCGGAAATCCGGGCGGCCGGGGTCGGTGCCCGACCGATCTTCATCCACATAGATCTGTTCCACCTCAAAGTCGTGGGTCACGGCGTAACGCAGCAGCAGGCTTTTTTGGTTATGGATGCTTTCGGACTCGGGCGTATCCCCGGCGCCAGGCCCTGCATCGCTCAGGCGGCAGTAGAGTGCAGCTTTCAGCATATCGGCCACCCCCTTAAAACCGCCAGCGGATCTCAATGTTCCGCTTTTGGGTTTCCGGGTCGATCGGACCAACATGGACCGAATCGATCAGCGCACACACAAGCTCACGGGTCAACGCTTGGGGCTGGCTCAATTCCTCCGCCATTTGGCGCAGCGTATCATAGCGTGCTGCGGGGTCGGCCAGCGTGCCGTCACGCTCCTGTTCTAAGGTACGGATGCGGCGATCAAAGTCAGCCATCTCTTTGCGAAAGCCGTCGTCGAGCTGTGCAAAGATCTCGTCGTTCACAACGCCGGCGGTGTGATCCTGATACAGGGCCGTGACAGCGCCCTGCCGCTTCTGACGTTCCCTGCGCAGGCGATCCAGTTCCCGCTGCAGGGCGTCGGCCCGTTCGCCCGCCTCTTTGACGAAAGCGGAGAGGTTGAGTTTATCGGGGTCAAGCAAATCGCAGAGCCGCTGTCGAATCCGCCGCAGAACGATTTCGTCCAGCGTACTGGCCGAGATCGAGCGGTTTTTGCAAAGACTGGGCTTGCAGGCATGGATTCTGCACCGCAGATACTGGCGGTGATTTCCGTTGCTGCACAACTGCATCGATCCACCGCAGACGCCGCAGAAAGCCTTTTTGGCAAGCGGGCGGATGACGCCGCTGTGCAAGCAGGGAACGGCCCTCTCGCACCGCAGCTGCTGCACCTGCTCGAACGCTTCCCGCGTGATGATGGGCTCGTGGGTGTTTGGCACGATGATCCATTTGTCCTTGGGAAGGGTCACGATCTTTTTAGATTTGTAGCTTGCCTTTTTGTGCCGCCCCTGCACAAGATCGCCCGTATAGGTCTGGTTGGTCAGGATCGCACGGATGGAGGCGATCGTCCAAAGACCGGTGACCCGGCTTGTATGACAGGGAACAAAGTTCAATCCCTGCTGCTGTTTGTAGCGGGTCGGGCTGGGGATGCCTTCTTCGTTCAGCGTTTTGGCGATCCGCGAAGCGCCGTACCCGGACAACACCATGCTGAAGATACGCCGTACCACGGCGGCGGCCACCGGGTCAATGACCAGATGGTTGTGATTGGCGGGGTCCTTGGCATAGCCGTAAGGCGCAAAGGAGCCGATATGCTGGCCGGACTGGCATTTGTGGTTCAGAACCGTGCGGACGTTGATGGACAGGTCTTCGAGATACCACTCGTTAATCAGGCCGTTGATCTGCCGTGCTTTCTTGTTATTGGCGTCGTCGGTGTCCGCATGATCCACCAGCGCAATAAAGCGGATGCCCCATTCCGGGAACTTGCCGTGCAGATACCGTTCCACCAGCTCCATATCGCGGGTGAATCGGGACTGGCTTTTGGCGAGCACAATATCGAATTTGTGTTCGCTTGCATCCTGGATCAGCCGGTTGAAGGCCGGGCGGTCCCGGTCTGCGCCGGAATAGTCCTCGTCGGTATAGATGTTATAGATGTCATACCCCCTCTCTACGGCGTACTGGATCAGAAGCGACTTCTGATTTTGGATGCTTTCGGACTCCTGCTTTCCGCTGATTTGTTTTCTGACGTCCTCATCCTCCTTACTGAGTCTTACATAAATGCCAACTTTCATTCGGAACACTCCTTTTTACTTGTTGCGCAATCACTCATTTTTATTGTACGGTGTGTATGCAGGGTGAGCAACAACATCCGCCCCGGTGTCTGTTGTCCCGGCGCTTTGCCTGTTGCTCCGAAGCATAGTTGCGATGTATTCCTCCATCAGCCGCCGCAGGTTGCGTTTGCGTTCCCGCAGCGTGGCGGACTGAAAAACCTCTTGAATTTTGTAGTTCGATAGATCCATGCCGTTCACCCCCGGTTCTATCGTATGTCGTCGGATCATTGCGCTTGCCTGTCCACCGCGACTGCGGCGCCGATGGGAAAGCAGGCGTTACCGTTATGTTTGTCTTGTTCCGTCTCAGTAAGTTGCGGAAACTCCATCCCCCGCCGGCCTTCCTGCTGCTCAACCGGCAGGGGCGGCGCAAGGCGGTCTTTCTGACCTGCGCGGTGCTGGCCTGCTGCGGGCAGGGCGCTGCCCCGGCAGTCCCGCCGCCATCCGCAGAGCCCGCCATGGTCGAACAGATCCTGCAGAAGGTGCTGCGGCAAATGGAAGGGGTTCGGCAGGGCCTCAAAAGCTGCGATTTGCGCAACAAGGCCAATATTGCGCAAATTTTGCAGACAAACAAGGTGGGGCACGAGGCGGGAGGGCAAAAATATCAAGGAACCCCGTTGCATTCCCCGCTCCGTACTGCTATACTAAAGCAAACGGCTCTGGAAAATGCGCAACTGTGCGCAATGCGGCACGGAGGACTTTGCAATGTCTGAGCGAAAACTGTTACACGGCGGGGATTACAACCCGGAACAATGGCTGGACCGGCCGGATATCCTGGAACAGGACATCACGATGATGAAACAGGCCCGCGTCAACGTGGTCACGCTGGGGGTGTTTTCCTGGTCGGTGATGGAGCCGCGGGAGGGGGAATACCACTTCGACTGGCTGGAAACAATCATCCACACCCTGTATGCCAACGGCATCTCGACCATTCTGGCCACCCCCAGCGCGGCGCGCCCGGCCTGGATGGCGCAGAAATACCCCGAGGTGCGCCGGGTGCGGGCCGACCGCACCCGGGAACTGTTCCGCCGCCGCCAGAACTACTGCTACACCTCGCCCCTGTTCCGGCAGAAGGTGCGCGCCATTGACGAGCAGCTGGCCCGCCGCTTTGGCGGCGACCCGGCGGTGATCCTCTGGCATATCTCCAACGAGATGGGCGGCGACTGCCACTGCCCGCTCTGCCAGGCGGAATTCCGCCGCTGGCTGCAGGCCCGCTACGGCAGCCTGGAAGCCCTGAACAAAGCCTGGAACGCCCGGTTCTGGAGCCATGATTATACCGATTGGGATCAGATCGAAAGCCCCGCCCCCCAGGGCGAGGACGCGGTGCAGGGGCTGACGCTTGACTGGAAACGGTTTGTCAGCGACCGGCATATCGACTTTTTCAGATTTGAGCGGGATGTGATCCGCGGCATCCTGCCGGAAGCAAAGTTTACCACCAACCTGATGTACCGCTTCCACGACATCGACTACCATGACCTGGCCAAAGAGCTGGACCTGGTCAGCTGGGACAACTACCCCACCTGGCACAAGCCCAGCGAGACGGTGGAGCAGACCGCGCTGGACACCGCCATGATGCATGACCTGTTCTATTCGCTCAAGGGCAAGCCCTTTCTGATCATGGAATCCAGCCCCAGCTTTACCAACTGGCAGCCGGTGACCAAGCAGAAAAAGCCGGGCGTGGCCATGCTGTCGGCCCTGCAGGCGGTGGCCCACGGGTCGGACAGCGTCTGCTATTTCCAGTGGCGGGCCAGCCGCGGCGCCGAGGAAAAGTTCCACGGGGCGGTCGTCGGGCATGACGGCCGCAGCGATGCGCGGACCTTCCGGGAGACGGCGGAGGTGGGCGCGGCGCTGGAACAGCTGGCCTGTGCGGCCGGCGCCGGGCGGCTCCGGCAGGCGGCCATCGTCCACGACTGGCCGAATATGTGGGCGCTGGAGGGCTCCAGCGGTCCGCGCAACCTGGGGCTGGGATACTGGCGGGAACTGGCCTGCCACTATAACGCCCTGGCCCGCGCCGGCGTCACGGTGGATTTTGTGGGCCAGGACAGCGACCTGGCCGGGTACAGCCTGGTGGTGGCGCCGATGCTCTACCTGCTGCGGGAAGATTTTGCCGAAAAGCTCTGCCGCTTTGCCCGCCGCGGGGGGACGGTGGTGGTCAGCCAGTGGAGCGGTGTGGTGGACGAGAGCGACCTCTGCCGCCTGGGCGATACGCCCTACGGCCTGACCGAACTGCTGGGCCTGCGCCGCGCCGAGATCGACGGCCTTTACGACGAGGAGCGCCGCCGCTGCATCCCGGCGCCGGGTGCGCCGCTGCCGCTGCCCGCCACCCAGGCCAGCGTTCTGTGCGAGGTTCCTGCGCTGAATGAGACGGACCCCGCCACCCCGCTGCTTTTGTATGACGAGGACTACTTTGCGGGTGCGCCGGCGGCCGCCGTACACCCCTGCGGCGACGGCCGGGCCTACTACCTGGCCAGCCGCTTTACCCAGGATTTTTACAGTGCGCTGTATGCCGGACTGGCGAAGGAGGCCGGACTGGCGCCAGCCAGCCCGCTGCCCCTGCCGGCCGGCGTGCTGGCGGCCCGGCGGGACGGGCTGCTGTTTGTGCAGAACTGCAACCCCTGCCCCGAAAAAGCCCTGGATGCGGTGCTGCCGGCCTACGGCACGGCGGTCTGGCGGCAGGACGGCGGCCGGCTGACCAGGCTGCTGTAACCGATTATTCGGAAAATGAGCGCCTTTCCCTGTGCCGCTGCACAGAGAAAGGCGCTCTCTTTTTGTCAAAATGACGATTCTGTTTGGGGAAAGCTGGTGGTTCTGCCGGTTTTGCCCCGATGCCCTTGACACGGCTGCGCGGAAACTGATATGCTGAAATTGCGCAATAAATTGCGCCGATCTGGTCCGGGAAGGTGTTATTGTGGCGAATACAGAGAAGGATAAAATCTCGATCGAGGAGATCGCACAGGCGTTGCAAGTGTCAAAAACAACGGTATCCCGCGCTTTGTCCGGCAAGGGGCGCATCAGCGAAAGCACCCGCAAGCGGGTGCGCGACTATGTGACCAGCACCGGCGCGTCGCCGATCGTGCGCACCCAGTGGCCCGGCAACACGGCCACCCACAATCTGAGCATGGTCATCCCCGATCATTTTGTCAAGCTGGACCTGCCCTTTTTGCGCAAGTGCATGGGGGGCATCAGCATGATGGCGGCGCAGCGGGGGTATGACCTGCTTTTGTGTTATGCCAGCGCGTCGGACACGACCCAGCTGGAACGGCAGCTGGCCAACCACAAAACGGACGGGGTCATCCTTTCCCGCGCCATGGAGGACGACCCCTGCCTGGATCTTCTGCGCCAGTACGCGGTGCCCTATGTGGTGATCGGGCGGTGCGAGTGCGACCAGATCCCCCAGGTGGACAACGACCAGGCGGGCGCTTCCTATGAGATGACCCGGCTGCTGCTGCGCCTGGGCGCCAGAAGGATCGCGCTGATCGCGGGCACGACCACCTATATGGTGAACAAGGACCGCATCCACGGGTATCTGCGCGCCCTGCCGGAGTTCGGCGTTCCGGAGGACCGCCGCCTGGTGCAGGATGGGGTGGAGAACGCCGCCCAGCTGGCGGACGCGCTGGAGGCGCTGCTGGAACAGCGCCCGGACTGCCTGCTTTGCGGCGACGACCGGCTGGCTTTCGATGTCATGCAGGCGCTGCACGCCCGGCACATCCGGGTGCCCCAGGACCTGCAGGTGGCCAGCCTGTATGACAGCGAACTGCTCACAAGCACGATGCCGGCGGTGTCCGCCGTGCAGTTCGACGCGGAACGGCTGGGTACGGCCGCCTGCCGGATGCTGCTGGACATCCTGTCCCGCAAGCAGACCAACACCCGCCTGGTGGAAGGGTATCAACTGATCCTTCGGGATTCCACCAAGTAGCCGGCCGCAGGGCCGCGCCGGCAGCACACGGGCCGCAAACCGCCCGCCGCCGGCGACGGATTCTAACTTTTTCGGCAGTATGGGCACCCGCCCCCGGCGGGTGCTTTTTGTTGTACCGGGGTCGGGAAGACACTTGCGCTATATTGCGCAACAAAAAACGCAAAAAGGCCGAAATATAAGCAAATTGCACAACGCCACGGAAAAAACACTGTGGATTTGGAATATAGACGCTGGCGGCACCGTTGAAGTATAATAATGGTGCAATGAGTTGCACAAGATTGCGCAACCAAACAACACAGCCAACACAAAAGGAGAAGACCGCTATGAAAAAACAAATAAGCCTGGCTATGGCCACCGTCATGGCGCTGTCTCTGGCCGCCTGCGGCGGCAGCCCGAGCAGCAGCTCCGCCGCCGCGGCAGACAGCGGCGCGGCAGCCACCGATTCCGCCGGCAGCGACGCGACCGGGGAGGCGGCCAGCTGGGGCGACGTTACCCTGACCATGTGGGGCGCCGAGGAAGATCAGACGATGCTGCGCGAGATGGCCGACGCTTTCATTGCCGAGAACGCCGACAAGGGCAACATCACCATCAACATCGGCGCCTGCTCTGAGGCGGACGCCAAAGACAACATCCTGACCGACCCCACCGCCGCGGCGGATGTGTTTGCCTTTGCCGACGACCAGCTCAACGAGCTGGTGGCGGCCGGCGCGCTGCAGGAGGTCACCCTGAACGCGGACGACGTCAAGAGCCGCAATCTGGAAGGCTCGGTGGAGGCCGCCAGCCTGGACGGCAAGCTCTACGCCTACCCCATGACGGCGGACAACGGCTACTTCCTGTATTATGACAGCAGCGTGATCAGCGCCGAGGACGCCCAGACGGTGGACGGCATCCTGGCGACCGCGGCGGCTGCCGGACGCACCTTTGACATGACGCTGAACGACGGCTGGTACATCTACAGCTTCTTTGCCGGCGCCGGCCTGGAAGCCACCCTGGCTGACGACGGGGTCAACACCGTCTGCAACTGGAACGAGGCGCCCGGCGCCGATGTGGCCCATGCCGTCATGGACATTGCGTCCAACAGCGCCTTTGTCAGCGCGCCTGACGCCGACATCGTTTCCGGCATCACCAACGGCACCGTCTGCGCCGCCGTCAGCGGCACCTGGAACGCGAAGGTCGCGCAGGAGACCTGGGGCGAAAACTACGCCGCCACCAAACTGCCCACCTACACGATGAACGGCGAGCAGGTCCAGATGGGCTCCTTCGCCGGCTACAAGCTGGTGGGCGTCAACCCCCACAGCGCCAACGTGGGCGTGGCTATGATGCTGGCCGACTACATCACCAACGAGGCCAACCAGCAGAAGCGGTTTGAGGACCGCCAGCTGGGCCCCTCCAACATCAATGTGAACGCCTCCGAGGCGGTCCAGGCTGCCCCCGCCATTGCCGCGCTGGCCGCCCAGAGCGACTTCTCCGACCTGCAGCGCGTGGGCGCCAACTATTGGGACCCCGCCGCCAGCCTGGGCCAGATCCTGGCTTCCGGCGAGACTCAGGGCAAGACCACCCAGCAGCTGGTGGACGATGCGGTCGCCGGCATCACCGCCGCTGTGGCGCAGTGACCCCGGCGGAAACGAACCGGTAAAAGATCGGCGGGCGCTGCCTGCGGCATACCGTCCGCGGGCGGCGCCCGTTTTATTGTGAGCGAATCAAACGGAAAGGAGTGGTCGCTGTGGCGGAAATGACGCTGACAGCCCCGCTGCGTGCGGACGGCAGGGAACCCAACTTCCTGCAGAGATTCGGCCATGCCTTTGTCCATGGGGATGTTTTCACCAAGCTGTCCTTCTTTATCTGGGGGCTTGGCTATATCGGCCACGGCCGGCTGATCAAGGCGGTCCTGGTCACCCTGGTGCAAGGGCTCGGGCTTTACTACCTGGGGGTGGCGGGCATCCCCAACCTGATGAAATTCGGCACCCTGGGCACCGTCCAGATGGAGATGGTGTTCAACCCGGTCACCTTCAAAAACGAGGTCAATGACTACGACAACTCCTTTGCGATCCTGCTTTTAAGCGTCATCGCCCTGGTGGTGATCGTGGCGCTGATCGCCGCGGCCATGGCGGTGGTGGCTTCCAACTACCAGCTGCAGCAGATCCGCCAGGCGGGCAAAAAGACCAACAATTTCCGGCAGGACATCCGCGTCTACCTGAACGAGAAATTCTACGTCACGCTGCTTACGCTGCCGGTGCTGGGCGTGGTGGTGTTCACCATCGTGCCGCTGTTCATCCTGATCGCGGTGGCCTTTACCAACTACGACCAGCAGCACATGCCGCCCAACTCGCTGTTCACCTGGGTGGGGCTGTCCAACTTCTTCACCCTGTTCGGCGGCGGGCAGAGCCTGTCCCTGACCTTCGGCTACGCCTTTGGCAAGGTTTTGGTCTGGACGCTGGTCTGGGCGTTCTTCGCCACCTTTACCAACTTCTTTGGCGGCGTCTTTCTGGCGATGTTCATCAACGACAAAAAGACCAGGTTCCCCAAGCTGTGGCGCACCCTGTTCGTCATCACCATCGCGGTGCCCCAGTTCGTCACCCTGCTGCTGGTGCGCAACTTCTTTGGCGACAACGGCATCTTCAACACGATGATGTCCAACATCGGCGTCACCGATTTCCTGCACAACATCGGGCTGCTCAGCCCCGGCATGGATCACATCCCCTTCCTGACCAGCAACGGCTGGGCCCAGGTCATGATCATCCTCATCAACATCTGGGTCGGCGTGCCCTACCAGATGTTGATCGCCACCGGCGTGTTGATGAACATTCCCGGCGATATGCTGGAAGCCGCCCGCATTGACGGCGCCAACCCGGTGCAGATGTTCTTCTCCATCAAGCTGCCCTACCAGCTCAGCGTGCAGGGCCCGGCGCTGGTCACCGATTTTGTCAAGAACATCAACAACTTCAACGTCATCTATCTGCTGACGCAGGATGTCTATGTCACCACCGACCAGGCGATGGCAGCCTCCAGCGCCAAGGAGGTGGACCTGCTGGTGACCTGGCTGTTCCGCCTGACCCAGGAACAGTACAACTACAAGATGGCCGCCGTCATCGGCATCATGGTGTTCATCATCTGCGCCGTGTTCACGGTGGTGTGCTTCCGGTTCATCAACAAGAAGGAGGCGACGTTCTCTTGACACAGGCAATGTCTACCGATACCCAAAAGCAGCTTCGCCAGGGCAAGGTCCAGCGCGGCGTGCGCAGCACGATCCGCCACCTGATCCTGATCGCGCTGTCTGTGGTATGGCTGGTGCCGATCGTCTGGCTGGTGGTCACCTCGTTTTCCGGCTACCGCGGCATCAACTTCACGACCTTCTTCCCCGAGACTTATACGCTGGACAACTACATCAACGTGCTGTTCCACCCCGACAGCGTGGCGCAGTTCCCCCAATGGTTCGCCAACACCTTTATTGTGGCCGTGTTCAACTGCGTGATCTCCACCTGCTTTGTGCTGATGGTGGCCTACGCCTTCAGCTGCTGCCGGTTCAAAAGCCGGCGGCTGCTGCAGAACCTGTCGGTCACGGTCAACCTGTTCCCCGGCGTGCTGGCCATGATCGCCGTCTACTTCGTGCTGCGGTATCTGAACCTGACCAACTCCTACGCCGGCCTGATCATGGTGTACGCCGGGTCCTCGGGCCTGGGCTACCTGATCTGCAAGGGCTTTTTTGACACGGTGCCCGTCTCGCTGCGGGAAGCCGCCAAGCTGGACGGCGCTTCGGAAGCGCGCATCTTCTTCCAGGTGGTCATCCCGATGTCCAGGCCGATCCTGGTCTACACCATCATCAATTCCTTCATGATGCCCTGGACCGACTTCGTCATGGCCAAGATGATCCTCAACTCCGGCGTCAGCTCCGACTGGACCGTGGCCATCGGGCTGTACAACATGCTGTCCCGCACGCTGGTCAACAACTACTTCGCGCTGTTCTGCGCGGGCGGCGTGCTGGTATCCATCCCCATCTCGGTCCTCTTTGTCATCATGCAGAAATTCTACGTCGAAGGCATCACCTCCGGCGCCGACAAGGGCTGACCGGCAAGACAACACCCATCAGGACGCCTGTCTGCAGCCTAACAGGGCTGCGGGCAGGCTCTTTTGTTTGCAGAAACCAGTTCGCCGCGGGACCTGCGGACGCCATGGTGCGGATGGCAGAAAAGCGTGCAGCATGGAGCGCGGCATCGACTGCGGCAACAAACGCAACGAAACCGCTTTGTCGGAATTTTTCGATAGGTGCTTGCTTTCAGTTCCTGCTTTGTTTAGGGCGCTCCTTCAACTCTCCAGCAAGAAGAAAATCCCGGCGGCAGAGACGCGGCCGGGCTTGTAGGGATCAGGAGATCATAGCATCGAAAATAGTCCGTGAAATTCTTGCTTTGCTTTCTTTAGGCAAACGAGGTAATAGGTCGCGGAGGCTTCCGGGGCGGAAATGGGCACTTCAACGCGATTGCCCTCGGGTTCAAGATACTTCTTGGCCAGGTCGGTGGTGAAGGACGGCAAGGTGGAGGACCACACCAGTTCGTTAAAGCTGAACCGGTCGCTTTGCGTCAGAAAACGGGAATCCGGCATTTTTCTGTGCGAATGAAATTCCAAAACCCTATGTCGCTCATTAAGATCATGTTTTCCCCGTTCATTTCTTCAAAGGTAAGGCTTTTCCGCCTGGCAAAGCGATGCCCTTTCGGCAGGGCAAACAGCAGCGTCTCTTTGCCGCACACCTTTGAAAAGTATTGGTCGCCCGCCGGCTCATGAGAAAGAGCGATCAGCTGATAGGTCCCGTTTTCAAGGCCGGATAAAAGCAGCTTTTCTTCCGCCGTTTCGGTTTGGAGCGTTTTATCGGGATACAGGCTTCCCAACAAAGGGGAAACCAGCCAACAGGGGGCCGGCTGCCGCTCCCGGCGGGAACGGTCCTGCATGGTTTGCAGGAAGGTCAAAAATTCGGGTTCGCGGGCAAATGCTCTGGTAAAAGCATCCGCATAGGTCATGGTTTCATTCATTGTGGTTTCGCATCCTTTCTGTATGGATTTCTATTTCCAAAGGCGGCCGCCTTTTGGACAAACAAAAAGGCGAGAACGATGGGAACGCACAGCCCGAAAGCTGTGGTTCCCTCCTTCTCGCCATGTGTTGGCTGCTGCGCTGCCCCGGCTGTGCTCCACAAAGCACAGCGCATACGCGGCGTGATCGACCCCATACCGGTTCCTGGCCGGAATTGTCTCCTTGAAAGGATGCGTTTCAAAGCCTTCCGGGTAGAAGAGGACTGTGTCATAATCCTCGAAACGTATTCTAAAAGGCAGCATCCACGAAATGTTTGGTATATTCAGACCGCGGAGTTTGAATGATCTGCTCCGGAGTGCCTTCCTCCACGATCTTTCCTTCGTGCATCACCAGCACCCGGTCGCAAAAAGACTGTACCAATGCCAGATTATGACAGATAAACAGAAAAGAAAGTTGGTTCTCCTGCTTCAGAGATTTTAACAGCTCCATAATCTGCTGCTGTACTGTCACATCCAGAGCACTGGTGGCCTCGTCACAGATCAGCAGTTTCGGCCTGATTGCCAGTGCGCGGGCAAGAGCCGCCCGCTGACACTGGCCGCCGCTAATCTCGTAAGGATAGCGTCCCGCATACTCTGGTGAAAGCCCGCATTGCTCCAGAAGTTCTTCTGTGCGCCGCCTCCGCTCTGCCTTCGGCATCCCGCTATTTCGCATACTTTCACTGATGCCATATCCTACGGTTTTGCGCGGATCAAATGAACCTGCAGGAGATTGAAATACCATCTGCACCTGCCGGTATGCTTCCCGCAGTTCCTTCCCTTTGGATTTCGTGATCTCTTTTCCGTTCAGGTGGATCGTTCCGGCAGTAGGTTCCATCAGCCGGGTGATCAGTTTCGCCAGTGTGCTCTTTCCGCAGCCTGACTCGCCCACCAGCCCTACGGTTTCGCCATCATCAATCTGAAAACTGACATGGTCCACTGCCGCATGCTCTGTTTTGTTTTCCTTTGAAAAAGTCTTTGTCAGCCCTTCTATTTTTAACAGAACCCCCATCCTTTATGCCCTCCGCAGCTTCGGCACCGCCGCCAGCAGCTTACGGGTGTAAGCATCCCGCGGTTCACGCAGGACTTGCTGTGCCGTTCCGAACTCCATGATCCGTCCATCCTTTAACACCAGGACCGTATCTGCCATGGCAGACACAACGCCGATGTCATGGGTAACCAGAATAATTGCGGTCCCAAACAGTTCACGCAAATGCAGCATTTCTTCTATCACCTGTTTTTGTACAGCCACATCCAGCGCGCTGGTAGGTTCATCTGCCAGCAGCACAGGCGGTTCCATCAGCATGGCAATGGCAATGCCGGCTCTCTGATTCATTCCGCCGGACAATTCAAAGGGGTAGCTGTTCCAGATCCGCTGCCCATCTTTGAATTGGAGCTTTTCAAACAGCGCCAGGGCCTTTTCCCTGGCCTGAGATCTGGTGATCTCCATGTGGGCCGACATACTTTCATAAATCTGTTCCCCGATCGTACGGATGGGACAAAGGGAAGCACCGGCATCCTGGAAGATCATGCCAATTCCGGCGCCGCAGATCTTTCGAAGTTCTTTTTCCGGCAGATCCGGCAGGTCTTTGCCTTTGAACCAGATATCGCCTTTCGTCACAAGGCCGCCGTTTCCCAGCAGGCCCATGGCAGTTTTCAGCAGCGTACTCTTTCCGCTGCCTGATTCCCCCACAATACCAAGGATCTCTCCGGCATGAAGCGTAAAGCTCACATCGTGAGTAACCGCTCGTCCGTTAAAGCTGACCTCCACCGATCGATAGGTTAGCAAGGGTTCCACACGGCGTCCTCCTCTCCCAAGGGATCTTCCTTATTCAACAGGGCGTAAATCCACTGTTATTTCATAGAAATCACAGGGATGTGCAACCAGTCCAGTCACATCGGACTGCGAAATCATGCTCATTTGCAGGTGAGAGCAGAACACAAACGCATCGTCATCCAGGAGGATCTGCTGCATTTCCACCGCCAGTTCGGCTCTTCTGTCAGTATCAAAGGTTTGGTCCAGTTCAGCCGCCAGGCTTTCCAGCTCGTCGTTATGGTAATGGCCGTTATTCACCACGGAGCTGTCCAGGCAGTGGGTGGAGAAAAAGTATGCGGGATCGCCGGTGGGGGCGGTAACCATCGCACTTGCGTATACATCCCATGCCGTTGGATCTACCCGGATCCTGTTATGGTCTGCCGTACTGTTGATGATGACATCAAACCCAATATCGCCGAGAGTCGCCTGGACGGATTCTGCAAGCAGGGGGAGTTCCTGGCGGCTGGGATAGGTAAGCCAGCGGATGGTCAATGTCTGTCCGCCTTTTTCCCGGATCCCGTCGCCATCCGTATCTACCCATCCGGCTTCCTCAAGGATTGCTCTGGCTCCGTCAGGGTCATATTCTTTTGCGGTTACCGCATCCCCGCCAAAGGAAAAGTTATCCGGATAAACGCCCACGGCAGGATAACCGTTTCCGTCAAGCAGATCATCTACGAACCGCTCCTTATCAATTCCCATGGCAATGGCCTGACGCACGGCATCGTCCTGAATGATTTCACTTTCAAAGTTCATGTGTGCAAAAAAGGCCCGGCTGGTAGCGCAGCTGGAGAAGGTATAGTCCTCGTTCTGGAACAGGGGATAGCTGGCGTAGGGCATACCGTAAGCGCCGTCGATCTCGCCGGACTGAAGGGCCATGGTAAGTGTATCGCCATCTGAAATTGTCAATACCGTTACATTGTCAAATCCAGGTTCTCCATCCCAGTAGTTTTCATTTTTTACCAGATTCAGTTCCTCGCCGGTAACCAAAGAAGTGGCGATGTAAGGACCGGTTCCGGAAACGATGCCGTCCTCTGTGATGCCTGCTTCCATGTCGATGATGCAGCCATAGGGATCGCTGAGATAGTTCAGCAGGGTAGGCCGGGGCTCCGTAGTAGTAATCGTCACCGTCTGACCGTCTGCTGAAATGGAATCGATCAGCAAGTCGCCGCGGGCCCGGTCATGAACCTCGATCAGATGTTCCAGGCACTCTTTCACCGCTTCGCCGTCCATCGCGCGTCCGCTGGAGAACGTCACCCCGTCACGAAGGGTGATCCTCCAGGTCAGCTCGTCTACCAGCTCATAGTCAGTAGCAAGCCAGGGTTCGATTTCCATGGAATCCGAATAACGGAACAGCGTTTCGCCGATGCCGTAACGGATGCAGGCCCAGCCGGAGTACGTGTTATGGGGGTTTACATCCGGCTCTTCATTTTCTGCATTGAAAGTGGTATCGCCAAATACGAATGTTGTCCCGGAGCCATCATCGCCGGATACCGTCTCGTTCGATGAACAGCCGGACAGGAGTCCAAGCGAAAGGGACGCCACCATAAACATTGCCAACAGAGTTTTTAGGGGATTCATCGAGGTTGCTCCTTTTCATGATTCGTGCTTTATTGCGTGCGGCCGTTGCGGGGATCCAGATGATCTCGAACCGTATCGCCCAACAGATTAAAAATGACCACTGCCACAAAAATGGCGATCCCCGGCCCGATAATGACCCATGGATACGTCTGAAGCATACTTCGCCCGCCGCTCATCATATTGCCCAATTCCGCGGTGGGGGGCATCGCGCCCAATCCAAGGAAGCTTAATCCGGCCAATTCCATCATCATTGTGCCGATGTCCAGCATAGCAGTTACAAGAATAGGTCCCGCACTGTTGGGCAGGACATGGCGCAGAATGATCTGTGCCGAAGTATCTCCTGCCAGCCGGGCCGCCGCTATGTAGTCCGTGTTTTCCAGCGTCAGCGTCTGGCTGCGGGCAATCCGGGCGTATTTCGGCCAGCTGATGACAGCCAGCGCAATAATCGCATTTTGCAGCCCCCCGTTCAGCAATGCCGCAATCGCCAGCGCAAATACCAGCCCTGGAAAAGCCAGGCATACGTCAGATACCCGCATCATAAGCGAATCAAGCATACCGCCCAGATGGCCGCACAAAACACCAACCACTGTTCCCACCACGGTGATGATGACCACCAAAGTTAATGTGGAGACCACACTGGTCTGCAGGCCGACCAGGATCCGGGAAAGCATATCCCGGCCGAAACGATCCGTCCCGGCGGGATGTGCCGCGCTGGGCGGCTCAAGCGAGGTGAAAATCTGCGCATTTGGATCGTAGGGGCAAATCTGTTCCGCAAAAATCACCACAAGCATCAGCAGGGCCGTCAGCAGAAGGAAGAAGAACAGCCTCTTCTTCGTATGATCCTTTCGGATTTTCTGGTGCCGCACAGAAACAGAAGCTGTCATGCGTTCTCACCCCCCAGACGGATCCGCGGGTCAAGCACCCGATAGGACAAATCAGTAATGAGATTTACGCAAACATAAATGATTGCCATCCACATTACATACGCCTGGATCATTGGATAGTCCCGCATGTTGATGGCATCCACCGCCAGTTTGCCAACGCCATCCCACATAAAAATAGACTCCACAATAGCAGTACCGCCCAACAGACTTCCAATGGAGAGCGTCAATAGCGTAAGGATCGTCACCAGGCAGGCCCGGAGAACGCATTTTGTCAGTGTTACGGAAAAACGAATGCCGCGCGCTTTTGCTCCCATTACATAATCCTTGCTGAGTTCATCCAGAACCGTCGCCCGTACCTGCCGCAGATATTTGGCGGACATGGCAATGGCCAATGTCATAGCCGGAAGGATCACGTTCTGTAAGGTTACCTCACGGGAAATAACGGGAAACCAGCCCAATCGGATCGCAAAAAAATACATCAGCAGCAGACCGACAAAAAAGTTTGGCATGCTGTTTCCCAGAAAACTGGCCGTTCGAATCAGGTGATCCGTCAGGCGGTTCTGTTTTACGGCGGCCAGTACGCCCAGCGGAACGGAGATCACGATGGTCAGCAGGATAGACACGGCCGTCAAAAGCAGTGTGGCGGGAAGCTTTGAAACAAAGGTCCGGAAAACCTCCTGCCCGGAAATGCAGCTGGTTCCCATATCCCCCCGCAGCAAATTTCCCAACCATACAAAATATTGGGTCAGGAAGGGCTTATCCAGCCCCAGTTCCGCTCGGGCGGCGTCAATCGTTTCCTGTGAAACAACCATTCCGGTATTTTCCATTTTTTGGAGTACAGCATCGCTTCCTGCCAGCCGCATCACACCAAAGGAAAGGAAGGTTATGATCAGCAGAATGGGGATCAACTGTAAAAGCCGGCGAAATACATATTTTTTCAAAGTCGCTCCCCCTCATGCGGTTCTGGAAGCCGTAATCAGGAACATAGGCGTGGAGGCATTGTTGATCCACTCATCCCTCGTCCACACCTGTTTCCAGACCTCTGTATCCGCGGATACCTTCATGCCAAGGCGGCCAAGGATATCCTGATCCCACTGGGGGCGGAGGCGCCTGGAAAGCGGAGCCTGCCGGGCGATCGCCTCCATGGCGGCAACGTCCGTCCCCGCGGTATCGTCCGCCGCCCCGGCCGCACGCACATTCTCCCGGTCAGAATGATGCCCTGTTTCCGCCTGGGCATCATAAAGATAGCGATACCAGTTGGCGTCAAAATTCAGCAGCAGGCCGCCCTGCTTCAGCACCCTGACCCACTGTGCGTAGGCTTGTTCCGGCTTTGAAAGGTTCCATGTCAGGTTGCGGGATACGATAACATCAAAGCTGCCGTCGGGAAAAGACAGCTCTTCCGCATTCATCTGCTGAAAACAGATTTTCTCCGCCAGGCGGCCGGCATTTCTCCTCGCCCGCTCCAGCATGGCACTGGTATAATCCACTGCGGTGACACGGTAACCCAGTTCCGTCAGAATAATGGCAAAAAAGCCGGGGCCGGTTCCCACATCCAGAACATGGATGTCCTTTCGGCTTCTTCCTTCAAAATGAAGCTGGATTCGGGTATCCAATGCCTGGCTCCAGATCTTTCGCTGTGCTGTTCGGAGTTCCTCCCGGTTCACATCGGAATAGCCGGGAGCCCGTTTTGTCCAATACGCGATATTTTTATCTGTATAATTTTGCAGTCGGTTCATATATTTTCCTTCCTACGCCGTTGCCGCAATGGCGAATCCCGGTGTGGGATCATAAAATCCATCCTTTTCCCGGTAGGTTCTCTGCCATCCGCATGGATCGATTGTGATGTGAGGAAAGCCTGCCAAGGCCAGCAGCTCAGCATTCCATCTGGGGCGGGGCGCTGGGTTGGACGGAGAACGTCTTTCATAAATATCAAAACGTGTTTTGTATTTTGTTTCCACCTTTTGCATGCGCTTTTCCCCATAAAGTACGAACGTGCTTTCACTTTTCAGAAAAAGAAAAAGCCTGCCGCTGCACTTCTGTGTGCATACAGCAGACTTCTGCCTGTGTTGTTCCTGCTTCAGCTTTATCCAGCAGTTTATACCGCCCTTATAGCAGTGTAAAAGCTATGGGCGGCCTTCTGGCCACCAATGCCGCTGCGTGCGGACACTCTTTTTTGTTTCTGAAAGCAAAAAAATTATACCATGTCACACAAATTTGGGAAGCCCCCCGGGGGGATGTGATAATTGGCAAATGTCGTATTTCCTCGTACAGTGCAATGGAATTACGGGCGCACGGGAGGCGACCCGTATGCCCCGTTACAAGCATCTTCATGTGCTTCACGCGATTAGCGTTTCCTGCTTACACTTCGGCAGAATAGCGGGAAGTTTTCAAACGCCGTATCTTCTCTAAGTTTCAAACGAGTTTTACTCTTGCAGACAGGGCGGAGTTCCCATTCGCTTTTTACACTCTCGTTCAATTGTTGTTACAAAGTCCCCTCGAACCTCGCGGCAACTTTTTTCAGCCATTCCCGGATATGGATGTGCTGCGGGCACATGGTTTCGCATTGTCCGCACCCGATACAGTCGCTGGCCTTTCCAAACTGTTCCGAAAAATGGCTATATAACATTGTTTGTGCAGTCCACGCCTTTGTTTCCAACTCCCGCATATCCGCATTGTAAAGGGCAAAGTATTTTGGAATGGCTATGTTTTTCGGGCACTTGTTGATACAATAGGCGCACCCCGTACAGGGTATGGCAATACTGCCATTGATTATATCTGCCGCTTTTTGAACCAGCGCATATTCTTCCTCTGTAAATGGAGCGAAGTTTTCCATATAGGACACATTGTCTTTGACCTGTTCCAAATCGCTCATGCCGCTTAAAACCAACATCACATTTTCATGGCTTGCCGCAAATCGGATTGCCCATGAAGCGACAGACAGATCCGGGCGGTAGGTGCGGAACAGATTTTCCGCTTCCTGCGGGAGATCGGCAAGCGTCCCGCCCTTGACCGGCTCCATAACGATCACGGGTTTCCCATGCCTTTTTGCAGTTTCATAGCATTTACGGGATTGGATCGTATCGTTTTCCCAGTCAAGATAATTCAGTTGTATCTGGACAAAATCAACTTCGGGGTGTTCGGTCAAAATGCCGTCCAGCACATCGGCGGTATCATGGAATGAGAATCCGATATGTTTTACAAGTCCGGCTTTTTTCTTCTCGGAAAGGAACGCAAAGATATGTGTTACTTTATGGCACATGAGCATTGGCGCGCAGCGCATAGCGGCCAAGGGCGGTATAGTATTGGATCATGATGGTTGCCTCCTGTTTGCTGTTTGGCTTGTTATACGGCCCGCACAGGCGGCGGCAAACAAAGCGGAGGACCCGGCGGGCCCTCCGTGTTCTATTTGTGGATCAATACCGCTCCTGGCGCATCATCCGGTCCTCACCCAGGCGGTGCGCTTCCTCGGCATCCTTTCAGATGCATTCAAACAGTGCACCGCGATCGGGAGAAAGACCACAGCCAAAGGGGGGAAAGGCTGTCATTTCCGGATAAAGGATACCACCCGTCTATCCACATTCATGGGCCGCGGGCTGGAATGATTTCAGGCGGCCACTCATTTTGCCGGGGCGGGTACTTGCCTGCGGCGTTTCAGGGCCAGCACACCGACCAGCAGCAAAACCGGGAAGCAGATGGCGGCCAGGATGCCCGCCCGCAGGTCATCGTGCAGGCTGCTGGAGACCATGCCGGCCAGTGTGGGCCCGGCGGAGCAGCCCAGGTCGCCGGCCAGCGCCAGCAGGGCAAACATGGCGGTGCCGCCTTTCAGCGAGGCCGACGCCTTGCTGAAGGTGCCCGGCCACATAATGCCCACCGAAAAACCGCACACCGCGCAGCCGACCAGCCCCAGCGCAGGCACCGGCACCAGCGCGATGCACAAATAGGCGGCGATGCACAGCAGGCAGCTGAATTTCATAAACCGATCCAGGTCCAGCCGGTCGCCGTATTTGCCGTAGAGCAGGCGGGACGTGCCCATCAGCAGGGCAAAAGCCATCGGCCCGGCCAGGTCGCCCACCGTCTTGCTGACGCCCAGCGCCTGCTCGGCGAAGGTGGAGGCCCACTGGCTGACGGCCTGCTCGCTGGCGCCGGCGCAGAGCATCATCACAAGAAAGACCCAGAACAGCCGGCGGCGCAGCAGCTGGCCCAGCGTCGGCCCCCGCTCGCCTTCCGCAGCCAGCGTTGGGATGGGGACCCTAGCAAACGCGATCCCGTTGGCGATGGGCAGTACCGCCCAGGCCAGCGTCAACAGCTTCCAGTTCCCGGTGCCAAACAGCGCGAAAAAGGCGGTGGACAACAGCACCACACCCATGTGGCCCCAGCAGTAGAAGGAGTGCAGCAGACTCATGGCAGTTTCCTTGTTGTCGGTGGGGCAGGCCTCGATGATGGGGCTTACCAGCACCTCGATCAGCCCGCCGCCGGTGGCGTAGATGCAGACCGCCGCCAGCAGGCCCCAAAACGGGTCGGGCAGCAGGTCGGGCAGGAAGGCCAGGCCAACCAGGCCCACGGCGGCGCAGCCGTGGGCCAGCAGCGCCGCCGCCCGGTATCCGATGCGGTCCACAAACCCGGTGGACAGCAGATCGACCGCCAGCTGCACCGCAAAATTGATGGTGATCAGGGCGGTGATCTGCGCCAGCGGGATGGAATACTGGTTCTGGAATGTCACAAACAGCAGCGGTGCAAAGCAGTTGACCACTGCCTGTACGATGTAGGCCACAAAGCAGGCGTACATCGTTTTCTGGTAGGATGGTTTCATAAAGCTCCCTCTCTTCGCGGACGATACACGTTTTTGCAGATAACAATATATCGCAGCGGCCGGCCAAAATCTTGCTCAATTTTACCAAATTATGTTACAATATCGTCAAGCAAGGACTTTGCATCAAAATGGGAGAAATCTTATGCAGCAAACCGAGATCATCACAGACGAAACGATGCGGGAACTCTGCAAACATGGAACACCGGATTTTCCGTTCGCCTACTACGATGAAAATCTGCGCCAGTTTCAGCGGGGCTGTATCGACTGGCATTGGCACCGGGAATTGGAGTGGGTCTTTGTGGACAGCGGCGTTGTTGTTTGCAAGGCGGAAGGGGCGCAGGAATGCCTGCGTGCCGGTGACGCGATCCTCTTCAACAGCCGCACGATCCATCGCATGGAGTCTGCCAAGGGGGCGCACATCCCCAACATTCTGTTTTCCCCGGAATTCCTTGCGCCGCAGGACAGCGCAGTTTACCGGCAATTTGTGGCCCCGGCGGCAGGATCCGGTTTGCGGTTTGCGGTGTTCCGCCAAGCCGAGGATCGGGACAGGCCGGTCATACGCTCGCTGCAGGAGGTATTGAAAGTGGCGGCAGAGGGAAATAAATTGGATATCCAGCTCGTGGCGCTTGCGCTGTGGCGCACCTTTCTGCAGGCAAGAGGGCAGGAGCTGACCCACTGCGCAGAGGACCGGGACCTGTTGATCCAGGCAAGGACGCGGACGATGGTGCAGTTTATCGCCGATCACTATGCGCAAAAGCTGACGCTGGAACAGATCGCCGGGTCGGCCGGCGTCAGCGTCAGCGCCGCGCTGCGCTGCTTCCACAGGACCATGCAGACCACCCCGGTACAGTTTTTGATGGAGTACAGGCTGGAACAGGCCCGCATACGGCTTCTTTCCACCAATGATAGCGTCACCCGCATCGCTGTCGAGTGCGGTGTGGAGAATATCAGCTATTTTGTGCGGCGCTTTTCCGCCCGGTACGGCTGCACGCCGCTGGCCTACCGGAAGAAAAAGCCATAGGCTGCGGCAGAAAACGACCGGGACGGAGAAGGCGGCTTTATCCGGCAGACAGAGTATGATCCTTTTTCAGCATCTGCCTTGCCTGGCTCACCCAGGCGGCCACCACGTTGCTGCGCACGCCGTACAGTTCGGCGATCTCCCGGGTGGTGTAGCCGCACACCTGCATCTCCAGCGCCTGGACGCCCTTGCAAGCAACGCCGCGGTATTGGTTTCCGGCTTTGGCAAGGACCTGAAGCAGATCGCGGACGTCCACCCTGTCCCCGAAGATGCGGCGCAGCGCATTGGCCAGTTCCATGCTGTCGCCCCTTGATCGCCTATCTGCAAAGGGGACAGGGCTGTGGACAGCGGCGCAGGATGCGCCGTTCATCTTGCCCGCCCGCCGGCTCGCTGGCTTTGCCTTATTCTCGCAGCTTTGCAATATCTTCATCTGCACGGTTCCCGTGAATGGTGATATTGGAAAGTGCCTTTTCAATTTCATTGAACTCTTTTTCGATCAAAGTAATTTCTGCCGCTCCGAAATTCTTTCTAAACGAGATCAAGAAGAAGAAACAAGACAAAACCGCCGAACCCGGAAAATCGGGCCCGGCGGCAGAGCGATTGCGCGGCATGGATGAATGATGTAGTTCTTTGCAAATGGACGGGACAATTGTCGAATGTTCAGCGGATTTCTTATGGACTGCCGTGCTGTTTGTGAGCTGCGATGTCCTTCCCAGGTAGGGTACACCTCGCTGGAGGCTACGTTGGCGATATACTCCTGGAAAGGCACCGTCACGTTGCGGGCGGTGGAGGACGGCGCGCCCAAATGCACCGTGATGCGCCGGGGGATGACCACCTCGGTCAGCACGCGGGGGTCGGCCTGCTGGTCGGCGGGCGGGCGGCCGCTGCCGCCGCCCCCGGCAAACAGCACATGCTCCGGGATGACCACCGGCCCCTGCCGCGCGGCGGCCAGCGCGGTGTCGGCAGGCAGAAGATCCAGCCGGGCCACCGTCTGCTGGCCGTCAAACACCTGTACGCCTGCAAGGCTCTGCTCCTGCCAGCCGGCTAGCGCGGCGGTCAGCTGGTACACCGCGTAGGGCCGTACCGTGGTGTTGGACTCGTCCAGGCTCAGGGCGCGGTCGGGCGCATCCAGCGTCAGCTCCGGGGCCATGCCCTGGCCGTCGGTCTGCACGCGGGCCAGGCGGGCGCCGTTCTCGTCATAAACCGTCACGGTCACGCCGGCCAGCGGGGCGCTCTGCCCGGCCACGGCGGCGTAGACCTGTAAAGTTCCACTTGGCATACAAACACCTCCCGCACCAGCCTATGCCGCGCCGGGCAGGGATGTGCGCCAGGCGCGGCGGGCGGCAGCCGGAAAAAGCCGGCGCCTGCGTTCCGGGCAAACTGCTTCTTGCATTTTGCGGCCGGGGCGGCTATAATAAAGCAAACGATACGACAAAGGCGTCATTCCCGGTTCGGGGATGGCGCCTTTGTCGTTTTTGCATTTGCAGGGCCCCGGCAGGTGCCGGGCGGGCAAAACGATCCACAAAGAAAGCGAGATGTTTGCCATGATCACACCGCGCATTGAAAAGATCCGCCAGAACTACGTCAACGCCAAGCCGCAGATCTCCTGCGAGCGGGCCGCCATCTGGACCGAGTCCTACCAAACCACCGAGGGCCAGCCCGTCTGCATCCGGGCGGCCAAAGCCTTCTATGACTGCTGCGACCGGCTGGGCGTCCACATTTTTGAGGGCGAGCTGGTGGTGGGCGCCGTCGGCAAGTTCCGCAAATGCGGCATCCTGACGCCGGAATTTTCCTGGATGTGGGTGGACCGGGAGATGGACAGCTTTGCCACCCGCCCGCAGGACCCTTATGTGATGACGGAGGAACAGCGGCAGTTTGTGCGGGAAAAAATCTTCCCCTACTGGAAGGGCAAATCGCTGGAGGAGGCCTTCCTGGCCCGCCTGCCCGCCGAGACCCGGCGCATCGGCGTGGACACCGGCGTCATCGACAGCGACTCCAAATGGCGGCAGGCGGTGGGCGAGATCACGCCCGACTACCAGGACGTGCTGTTCCAAAAAGGGTTTGCCGGCATTTTGCAGGAGGCCGAGGCGCATATCGCCGCGCTGGACGATGCCTGCCCCGAGGACGAGGACAAGCGGGATTTTTACCAGTCGGTCATCCTGGCCTGCCGGGGCATCATCCGGCTGGCGGAACGCTATGCCGACGAGGCCGGCCGTCTGGCCGGGGCCGAGCCGGACGCCGACCGCGCCGCCGAGCTGCGCGCCATCGCCGAAAACTGCCGCCACGTGCCTGCCCACCCGCCCGAAACTTTTTGGCAGGCGGTCCAGTTTGTCTGGTTCACCCAGCTGGGCGGCATTTTGTCCGAAAACCCGCTGGCCCTCAACCCCGGCCGGTTTGACCAGTACATGGACCCCTACTACGAGGCGGACCTGGCCGCGGGCCGCGTCACGCCCGATTTTGCCCAGGAGCTGGTCGAGGCGCTGTGGCTGAAATATTCCGAGTGGGTCTGGACCATCTCGGCCAACACGGCGGACTATTTTGCCGGCTACAATCAGTTCCAGAACCTGACGGTGGGCGGCAAGACCCGGGACGGGCAGGACGCCGCCAACGCCGTCTCCTACATGGCGCTGCGCGCCACCGAGGAGGTGCGCATCCCCGCCATTTTGGGGGTCAACGGCAGCGATGAGCAGATGGCCGCCGCCTTTGCCTTTGTGCGGGACCGCTGCCCCAGCGCCACGCTGGAGCTGCTGCCCTACCACCGCTACGGCGAGGGCAAATACCGCCGGCTGGGCCCGACCCCGCCGGGCGGGGAATTTGCCGCCCCCGCCCCCGCCCAGCTGGACCATTGGCGGCAGATGGCCAGGGATGCGGGGGTGGAGGTCGTGTCCTACCGCTGAGCGGACGCCGGCGCCGCCCGGCGAATATCGAAAACGGGCGGTAAGGCCTGCAAAACGGACAGGTTCCCTTGGATACTTGGCGGAATTGAACCGGCTGCCGGAAGAAAAGCGTGCGCCGCGGGATAAAGACCTGCGGCGCACGCTTTTGTGATCGTTACAGCGGCGGGAAGCCGGCCGCCTGACATATGTTCACGCGCCGGGCGAAAAGCCGTTGCCTGCTGCAGGCGCCGGATCTGCCTGGCCGCCCATACCGCCGCGGCCGCCTGCGCCGCCCATTTGATTCGGGGCGTTTTCGGAGCCGTCGTTGGTCGTCAGGTCGCCGCCGTTGTTCGTATAGGTCCCGTCGCAGTCAACGGCGGTGTCACCATCGCCGTTGCAGGTCAGGGCCAGCGTGCCGCCGTTGATGGTCATCAGGACGTGATCCGCCGCATCGGGGATGCCCTTCGTTTGCTGAGAGGAGTACGGAACTTTGCCGGGCAGAAGGAAACTGCTTTGCCAGCTTATACCCGAAGGTGAAAACTGCCCAACCAATCGGAACTTCTCAGCCGAAAAAAGGCGGGGTACAATGTACACAGAGCCGAAGAAACGGTTCCCCAAAAAAACAAACGGTAAACTTGCAGGAGGCTTTGTATATGGAACGTATGACTCGTCTTTCCGCCCTGCTTCTGGCAGGGGGGGTGTCGGTGGGCACACTGGCGGGCTGCAGCCGGCAGGCGCCGTCGGGCGCCGGCGTCTCCGCCGCTTCTGAAAGCCCGGCGGCCGCTGAAACGCCCGCACCTGCCGAGACCCCGGCCGCATCCGAAAGCGGCACTGCTTCTTCCGGGGCGGAGGGCGACGCCGCAGCAGCCGGCGGCAATGTGCTGGTGGTCTATTTCTCGGCCAGCGGCCACACCGAAGCGGTGGCCCAGACCATCGCCGAGGCCACCGGCGGCGACCTGTTCGAGATCACCCCGGCCGAGCCGTATACCGATGACGACCTGGACTGGACCAACGAGGACAGCCGTGTCAGCCAGGAGTATGCCGACGAATCGCTGCGGGATGTGGAACTGGCCGCCGCCACGCCGGACAACTGGAACAGTTATGACACCGTCTTTATCGGCTATCCCATCTGGTGGGGCATCGCGGCCTGGCCGACTTCCAGCTTTGTGGCGGCCAACGATTTCACCGGCAAAACGGTGATCCCGTTCTGCACCTCGTCCAGCTCCAGCCTTGGCGACAGCGGCACGCTGCTGGCCGAAGCTGCCGGCACCGGCACCTGGCTGGAAGGCCAGCGTTTCCGCAGCAGTGCCAGCGCCGACGACGTGACCGAATGGGTCAACAGTCTGGGGCTGTAACTACAGGCGCCGGAGCGGGCCCCTGCGCGGCTGCAAAAAGGGAAGCGCGGCGGCAGGCCTGCTGCGCTTCCCTTTCTGCGCGTTATTCCGGTATCTGCGCATCGGTCCGGCAGCCGGGGGAATGGGCAGGCGTTCCCGCACTGTTTGCGGCAGATGCAGTCGGACGCGTGGATCGTCCCGGCGGCGCCCGCGCGCAAACGGCAGCGCCCTTTTGGCATAGCGCATCGCCTCCGGGGCGGCAGCATCCTTCTTTTGACGAAACAACAAAACAAACAGGGAGGTCCACAATGGAAACACGCATACTGGGCAAAGACTTTACCGTATCGGCCGTCGGGCTGGGCTGCATGGGATTCAGCCACGCCTACGGCGCACCCACCGGCCACGACGAAGCGGTGGCGGCCATCCGCCAGGCGGTCGAGATCGGCTACACGATGTTTGATACCGCCGAGGTCTACGGCACCGCCGACGACCCGCACCAGAACGAGCGGCTGGTGGGCGAGGCGCTGGCCCCGTACCGGGACAAAGTCCAAATCGTCTCAAAGTTCGGCATCCATTTTGCAAAGAGCGACACCTCCAACAAGCCTTTGATCCCCGACGCCCGGCCGGAGACCATCCGCGCCTCGGTGGAGGGCAGCCTGAAACGTCTGGGCACCGACCACATCGACCTCTACTTCCAGCACCGCATTGACCCGAACGTGGAGCCGGAGGTGGTGGCCGGGGTGATGGCCGACCTGATCCGGGAAGGCAAGATCCTGCACTGGGGCATCTCGGAGGCAAACGCCGACTACCTGCGCCGCGCCCATGCGGTCTGCCCGGTGACGGCGGTGGAAAACCGCTACTCGATGATGGCGCGGCAGTACGAGGAACTCTTCCCGCTGCTGGAGGAGCTGAAGGTGGGGCTGGTGGCCTTTTCGCCCATGGCAAACGGCCTGCTGACCGGCCGCTACGGCAAAAACGACCGGTTTGACCCCAAGCTGGACTATCGCAGCAGTATGCCCCAGTTCACCCCCGAAGCCGCCGACCAGAACCGCCAGCTGCTGACCCTGCTGGACCGGCTGGCTGCCGAAAAAAGCGGCACCCCGGCGCAGATCAGCCTGGCCTGGATGCTGTGCAAGAAGCCCTGGATCGTGCCTATCCCCGGCACCCGCAGGGTGGAGCGCATGAAGGAGAACGCCGGCGCGGCCGATATCCGCCTGACCGCCGCCGAGGTGGCTGCCATCGACAGGGCGCTGGACGAGACGCCGATGTCGGCGGTGTTCGGCGGTTCCCAAATCGTCAAGGGCTGAGCGCCGCCGCAAAAGGAGGCTTTGCCATGAAAAAGATGCTGATCGTCTACTATTCCGCCGTCAACGGCAACACCCGCCGCATTGCGCAGCAGCTGCAGGCGGCCACCGGCGCGGACATGGAAGCCATCGAAACGCTGGAGCCCTACACCGGCAGCCATCAGGCCATTGTGGACCAGGGGCGCCGGGAGGTGGACGCAGGGTTCAAACCGGCCATCCGCTTGCCGCGGCATGACCTGGACGGCTACGATACCGTCGCTGTGGGCACCCCCACCTGGTGGTATACGATGGCCCCGGCGGTGCGTACCTTCCTGACCGGGCACAGCCTGGCGGGCAAGACGGTGGTTTTGTTCCAGACCCACGGCGGCTGGCCCGGCCACACGCTGCGGGATATGAAGGCGCTGTGCAAGGGGGCCGGCTTCGCCTGCCCGATGCAGGTGCAGTTTGACTCCGCCGGCGGGGCCAAACTCGTCACGCCCCAGGCCGAGATCGACGCCTGGGTCGAGGCCGTGCGCGCCGATGTGGTAGACGGCAAGCCGTTCCTTTGAAAGCAAGTCCGGCGCGGGGGCAAAAGGCGGCGCCGGCGCGTGCCAGGCATATACCTTTCACTTTATAGTGGCGAACTATTTGGAACTTCTGTTTTCCATACTGCCGAGGTAGGATAAGGGTGTCGGGAGGGTAATCATCCTCCCGATGCCCCTTTTTTGCACCGCCGCACCGGGGAAAGATGGCTCCACACTCGTTCGATTCCGGGCCGTTTCTATTTTTGCGTGAATATTGCTCCTTCAGCCGGGTTGTACGTCTTCCGGTGCGGCGGCTTCTGTACTTTTCCGGGCCGACCCGTTCGGCGATGCAAGGCACGGGCCGCCCGCACACAATAAACGAAAAGAGGTCCCCCAATGGCATGAAAGCCAGTTACGAAAAAGCCGTGTTTGAGACGATGCCGGTGCCCCGCGCCGTGATGACGCTGGCGGCGCCCACCATCATCAGCCAGATCGTCACGATGATCTACAACCTCGGCGACACCTTTTTTGTCGGCCAGATCGGCGACCCCAGCATGGTGGCCGCCGTCACCGTCGTCTCGCCCTGGTTCAACCTGCTCACGGCGCTGGGCAACCTGTTCGGCATCGGCGCCAGCAGCCTGATCTCCCGCCAGATGGGCGCGGGCGAGCGGGAAAAAAGCAGGTACGTCTCGGCTTTCAGCTTCTGGGGCGGCGCGGTGACAACGCTGGTCTTTTCGGCTTTGTCGGTGGCGCTTTCCCGCCCGCTGCTGACCTTTTTGGGCGCCAGCGCCGATAACTTCGACTATGCCGCCGACTATCTCTTTTGGGTGGTGGGCCTGGGCGGCGTGCCGACGATGCTTGGCATGACATTGGCGCACCTTCTGCGCAGCGAGGGCCACGCCAACCAGGCGGGCTTCGGCATGATGCTGGGCGGCGTGCTGAACCTGATTTTGGACCCGGTCTTCATCTTCGGCTTCGGGTTGGAGGTGGCCGGCGCGGCCATCGCCACGGCGCTCTCGAACCTGACCGGCATGGTCTATTTCCTCGTCGTTTTGTGGCGGCTGCACGGCGAGCAGCTGACCGCCCTCTCGCTGCGTCCGCGGCATTTTGGCTTTCACTATCTCTGGCCGGTGTTCTCGGTGGGGCTGGCCTCGGCGCTGGCGACGACGTTGGGCAACATCTCCAACATGGTCATCGTGCGGCTGGCTTCGGGCTACGGCGACATCCCGGTGGCGGCCTACGGCATCGTCAAGCGGCTGGACCAGTTCCCGCTGAATGTCTGCATGGGGCTGTGCCAGGGCTTTATGCCGCTGGTGGGATACAACTTTGCGGCTAAAAACTATAACCGGATGCGCAAGATCTCCACCTTCTCCTGGAAGGTGGGCATGGCCATCGCGGCCTGCTTCATGGCCTGCTTCGCAGCCTTCGCGCCGTTTATCCTGAACCTCTTCATCCGGGAAGCCGAGACCGCGGCGCTGGGCGCGAACTTTCTGCGCATCGCCTGCCTGGCCGTGCCGCTGACCGCCGTCAATTTCCTCATCAGCTACACCCTGCAGGCGATGGGGCTGGGCATCCAGTCGGCTGTTCTGACCTTCTCCCGCCAGGGGCTGCTCAACGTCCCGCTGCTGATTTTGATGAATTGGCTGACCGGGCTGTACGGCATGATCTGGGTGCAGCTGATGGTGGAGGTCATCATGCTGCCCGTCTCGCTGGGGATGTACTTTGTCACGCTGCGGCGCATCCGCAAGGAGGAAGCCGCCCGCCCCGCCGCAGCCCAACAGGAAGGGGAATGAGATGCAAACCAAAAATAACGACCGCCCGACGGTCATCTGCCACATTCTTATGTCGCTGGACGGCAAAATCTCCGGCGCCTTCCTATCCGCGCCCCAGGCCGTCCCTGCGCTGAAAGCCTACAACGAACTGCGGGGGACCTTCGGCTGCCGCGCCACCCTCTACGGCACCACCACGATGGCCGAGGGCTTTGCCGACGGGTATGTCCGGCCGCTGCCCCCCCGCCGACGCCGTCTATACCCGGGAGGACTGCCTGCCCGCGTTCTGGGCCGACAACTTCATCGTCTCGGTGGATCCGGAAGGCCTGCTTGCCTGGAGCAGCCCGGTCATCGCCAAAAAGGGCCGCGCCCCGGCCCAGGTCATCGAGGTGCTGACCGAGCAGGTGCCGGATTCCTACCTGGCCTACCTGCATCGGGTGGGCATCCCCTACCTGTTCGCCGGCAAGACCGCGCTGGACTGCGGCCTGATGCTGCAAAAGCTCAAAGCCTTCGGCATCGGGCGGGTGCTGCTGGCCGGCGGGGGCGGCATGAACGGCTCGCTGCTGGCGGCCGGCTGCATCGACGAGCTGAGCCTGGTGGTGGCCCCGGTGGCCGAGGGCGACCCCAAAGCGGTCTCGCTGTTTGCGGCGTCGCCCTTTGCGCCGGACTTTGCCGGGGCGGCCTTCCGGCTGGTCGAGGCAAAACCATGGGAGGGGGATGCGCTGTGGCTGCACTATCGGGCAGAATAAAAGGCGCGGCGCTGCTGCTGACCGCGCTGGCGCTGGCGGGCTGCTCCGCGCAGGTCGGGACCGCCCCGCCGACCCCTGCCGCTGAAGTCCCGACGGCAACACCCGCCCCCACCGCAGCCCCTGCCGCCGAACCGGCCGAACCTGTCTATGACGTCACCCCCGGCAGCGAGACCTACCGGGACTTTACGCTGGACAACATCTACCATTCTGACATCGGGGACATCCATTTCAACCTCTATCTGCCGGAAAGCTACGACGGCAGCACGCCTTACGCGCTGTTCATCACGCTGCCGGGCTGGCAGGGGCTGTATTTCCAGGGCGTGGGGGTCAACCTGCAGACCGAGACGTTCGGTTTTGCCGCGCAAGGATATGTGCCCGACATGATCGTCGCCGCACCGCAATTAAACGGCTGGGACGAGCAGTCGGGCGACGAGGCCATCGCCCTGACCGAGTACCTGCTGGACGCCTACAACATCGACCCCGGCCGGGTCTACATCGAGGGCTACTCCGGCGGCGGGGAGACGCTGTCGTGGGTGCTGGGCAAGCGGCCGGAGCTCTACGCCGCCGCGCTGCTGGGGGCGACCCGGTGGGACGGCGCTTACCAGCCGGTGGTGGACGCCCGCACGCCGGTCTACCTGGCGGTGGGGGAAGGCGATGAATACTACGGCCCCGAACCGCTGACGGAGGCCTATGCCACCTTGCAGGACCTGTACCGGCAAGCCGGCTTGACGGACGCCGAGATCGGCGAACTGCTGGTGCTGGACGTGAAGGACGCCGATTATTTCACTGCCCGCGGGCTGCCGAACCAGCACGGCGGCGGCCAGGCTTTCGCCGAGGATGCCGCCATCATGGGCTGGCTGTTCGGCCGGGACCCCAACGCCCAAAACCCGGGATAATGCCGGAACACAACACCCAAAGGTAGATACAGATGAACCAAATGGAACTTCCCGCCGCCGGGGCGGCGTGGTAGGATAATGGCAAACGATACAGGGAGGGTTACTCATGGAGTATGTTACTTTGTCCAACGGCGTCAAGATGCCCCAGCTGGGTTACGGCGTCTACCAGGTCTCGAACGAGGAATGTGAACGCTGTGTGAAAGACGCCATCAGCGTCGGCTACCGGGCCATCGACACCGCCCAGTCCTACCACAACGAGGATGCGGTGGGCGCTGCCGTCGCCGCCAGCGGCGTGCCCCGCAGCGAGCTGTTTTTGACCACCAAGATCTGGATCTCCAACGGCGGGTACGAGAAGGCCAAAGCCTCCATCGACCGGTCGCTGAAAAGCCTGCGCAGCGACTATGTGGACCTTTTGCTGATCCACCAGCCCTTCAACGACTACTACGGTACCTGGCGCGCCATGGAGGAAGCCTACAGGGCCGGCAAGGCACGGGCCATCGGCGTCTCCAATTTCTACCCCGACCGCCTTATCGACTTGTGCCGCTTCGTGGACATCAAGCCGATGGTCAACCAGGTGGAGACCCACGTTTTCAACCAGCAGCGCCAGGCCCACGAGGTCATGGTCAGGTACGGCGTCCAGCACGAGAGCTGGGGCCCCTTTGCCGAGGGCCGCAAGGACTTTTTCACCAACCCCGTGCTGGTGGAGGTCGGCCGCAAGCACGGCAAGTCCAGCGCCCAGGCCGCGCTGCGGTACCTGCTGCAGCGGGATGTGGTGGTCATCCCCAAATCCACCCACAAGGAGCGGATGATCCAGAACCTGGATGTGTTTGACTTTGCGCTGGACGACCAGGACATGGCCGCCATCGAGGCGCTGGACGAGGGACAGAGCCTTTTCTTCAGCCACTATGACCCCGCCACCGTCGAGATGATCACCGGCCTGGCTCGGTAACACAGGGGAACGCACGCATTTTAAGGCCGGGGCCTGCCTCTGCGGTGTTTCTGCCCGCTCCCGGTCCGGCAGGGCACCGCCTGCGCCGGACCGCCCCGCCGCTGCAACGAATCCCTGAAAGAAAAGAGGATGCCCATGCCGCAAGCGTATGCCCCGCAGACACGGGTGGCGGATGTGATAGCCGACCCCGTCTTTGCCGGGTTCGGCCGCCTGCTGTTCCCCACGACGTTTGGGCCGCCGGCCCCCGCCATGACACTGCAGGACCTGCCCCGCTGGCTGCCGTTCCACAACTGCATCCGCGCCGACACCACGACCACAGTGCTGAACGAGCTGCGCGCCCGCGCCGCGGCGGGCGAGACCATTTTTTACCCGATCTACACCGGGGCCGAACAGCGCCGGGACCCCGCGCTGCGGGATACCGGGCTGTTTTTCTTCCGCGGCAAACCCGGCGCCCCTTTTGCAGTGGTCAATGCCGGCGGCGGGTTTTACTATGTGGGGGCCATCCACGAAAGCCTGCCCCACGCGCTGGCTTTGAGCCGCAAGGGGTACAACGCCTTCGCGCTGATCTACCGGCCGGACAGCGCCTGCACCGCCTGCACCGACCTGGCCCGCGCGCTGGGCTGGATCGTCCGCCATGCGGAGGCCTTACAGCTTGACCCGGTGGGGTATTCCCTCTGGGGCGGGTCGGCCGGGGCACGGATGGCGGCCTGGGTGGGCGGCTACGGCGCGGCGGCTTTCGGCGGGGACAGGCTGCCCAAACCCGCGGCGGTCATCATGCAGTATACCGGCCTGTCCGAGTATGACCGCGGCGACCCGCCCACCTACGCCTGCGTCGGCACCGCCGACGGCATCGCCCCCTGGCGGGTGATGAAAGGGCGCATCAACGGTATGGCGGCGCTGGGCATCCCGACGGAGTTCCACCTCTATCCCGGCCTGCCCCACGGGTTCGGTCTGGGCATCGGCACCCGTGCCGAAGGCTGGCTGGACGAAGCCGCTTCTTTCTGGCGCAGGCAGCGGGAAAACCAGGTCCACACCCAAAGGTAAAAACAGATGAACCAAATGGAACTTCTGCTTTCGCCCCCATGCGTTATACTGGAAACAGTGAAACGCCACACAATACCCGGACGATCCAATAAGGAGGTCTTTCCGATGATCGAATTTGCTCTTTCCAACGGCGTCAAAATGCCCAGCGTCGGCCTTGGCACCTTTCTGATGCAGCCCGACAAAGCCGAGCAGGCCGTTTATGATGCGCTGAAGCTGGGCTACCGCATGGTGGACACCGCCAACGGCTACCTGAACGAGCGGGCCGTGGGCCGCGGCGTCAAAAAATCCGGCGTGCCGCGGGACGGGATCTTTATCGCCACCAAGCTGTGGCCCTCGGTCTATGAGCAGGACGGCGCGGTGGACAAGTGCCTGGAACTGCTGAATACCGACTATATTGACCTGCTCTACATCCACCAGCCTTCCGGCAACTACCTGGCCGGCTACAAACAGCTGGAGGACGCCTACAAGGCGGGCAAGATCAAGGCCATCGGCATCTCCAACTTCCACGACGACAAGCTGGAGGACCTGCTGGCCCACGCCGAGATCAAGCCCCATGTCATCCAGCTGGAAAGACACCCCTACTATACCGACACCGGGACGATGGACCGCCTGAAAGAATACGGCACCCGCATGGTGGCCTGGTACCCCCTGGGCCACGGCGACAAGGCGCTGCTGAACGAGCCGGTGTTCACCGAGCTGGCCCAAAAGTACGGCAAATCCAACGCCCAGATCATTCTGCGCTGGCATGTGCAGCGGGGCACCACCGTCATCCCCGGTTCCACCAACCCGGACCACATCAAGGCCAACGCCGATATCTTCGACTTTGCGCTGACCGCCGACGAGATGGCCGCCATTGAAAAGCTCAACAAGAACGTCCGCTACTACAACGCCACCCCTGAGCAGGAAGCCGCCTACGCCGGGATGAAAATCGATCTCGACGCCCAGCCGTAAAGCGGTTTGCTCCTTTTCCTTCCTTCTTTTCTTCTTCCGGTCGGGGCGGGGGCTGCTTTCCGGCGGCCCCCGCCGACCCGGTCGGTTTGGAAACCATGACCGTTCAAAAGGAGTCGATCATTATGCGCAAAGATTTTGGCAAAAAGCCCTGGCTGTATCCGCTGCCGGTACTGATCGTGGGCACCTATGACCCCGACGGCACCCCCAACGCAATGAACGCGGCCTGGGGCGGTCTGTACGACAGCGACCAGGTGGTGCTCTGCCTGAGCGCCGGGCACAAGACCACCCACAACATCGAGGAGCGGGAAGCCTTTACCGTCAGCTTTGCCACCGCTGACCAGATGGCCGCCTGCGACTATGTGGGCATGGTCTCCGGCAGCGACACGCCGGACAAACTTGCAAAGACCGGCTGGCATGTGACCAAAAGCAGCAAGGTGGACGCCCCGCTGTTTGACGAACTGCCGCTGACGCTGGAGTGCCGCTACCTCAAAACCAACGAGGACGGCAACATCATCGGCGAGATCGTCAACGTCACCGCCGACGAGAGCATCCTTGGCGCGGGCGGCAAGCCGGACGCCGCCAGGCTGCGGCCCATCTCCTTTGACCCGGTGGCCAACACCTACCGGGTCCTGGGCGAGAACGTCGGCCGGGCCTTCCACGATGGCGCAAAACTGAAATGACCGGCCTGCCCTGGCAGGCAAAATGCCAAAGCGCCCCGCAGGGCGGCCGCTCGGCCGCCCTGCGGGGCGCTTTGCTGTCCATGGTCACAAGTTCCGGCCCGGCGCAGTTTACGCCCCGCCGTCCTCGGTGCGGCGGCGGAGCCTGGGCGGTGCGGCGGCAGTCTCGGCGGCGGCTTGGGCCGGGGACGGGGACAGCACGGCGGGGACGCTGCCGGGCGCGGCGTCCGCGGCCAGGCCCAGCAGGTCGGCGGCCTCGCCGGGGTCCAGCGTCTGCACCTGCTCCAGCTTGCGGGTGATGGCCCGGCTGCGGGTGCCGATCAGCTCCTCCAGGTCGCTGCCGGTCTGGTTCAGATGGCGCTGCATCGCCTGCAGCCCGGCGCCGAACTTCTCAAACTCGGTCTTGACGGCGGCCAGCACCGTCCATACCTCGCCGGAACGCTTCTGGATCGCCAGCGTGCGGAAGCCCATCTGCAAAGCGTTCAAAAGCGCCGCCATGGTGGACGGCCCCGCCACGCTGATCTGGTAGTCCCGCTGCAAACTCTCGGTCACACCGCTGCTGACCACCTCGGCATACAGCCCCTCAAAGGGCAGAAACAGCACGCCGAAGTTGGTGGTGTGGGGGACCTCGATGTACTTGTCGTGGATGTCCTTCGCCTCCTGGCGCAGCACCGTCAACAGGCGCTTCTGCGCCGCCTGCACGGCCGCCGGGTCGCCCTGCTCCCGCGCGGCCTGCAGCGCCGCGTAGGTATCGCCGGGGAACTTGGCGTCAATGGGCAGGTAGACATTGCCGTCCGGGCCGGGCAGCCGCACCGCAAACTCCACCCGGTTGCTGCTGCCCGGCACGGTGGCCACGTTCTCCTCGTACTGGCCGGGGGCCAAAATCTCCCGCAAAATGGCCCCCAGCTGCACCTCGCCCAGGATGCCGCGGGTCTTGACGCCGCTTAACACCTGTTTCAGGCTGCCCACGTCGGCGGCCAGGTTCTGCATCTCGCCCAGGCCCTTGTACACCTGCTCCAGCTGGCTGCTGACGGCGCGGAAGGACTCGGCAATGCGGCTTTGCAGGGTGGACTGCAGCTTTTCGTCCACCGTGCCGCGGATCTCGTCCAGCTTGCGGTTGTTGTCGGCGCGGATGGCGTCCATGCCCTGTTTCAGCGCGCCGCGCATCGTTTCCAGCCGGGCGGCGTTGGAGTCCTCCAGGTTTTTCAGCCGGTTCTCCAGCAGGGCCAGCTGGGCCACCACGGCGTCGCTGGCGGCCTTCTGGCGGGCGGCGCCGGCCCGGTCGATGGCCTCCAGCCGGGCGGTGGAGGCCGACGCGCTCTGGCGCTGGCTTTCGGCCAGCATGGCGCCCAGGTCCCGCACCGAGGACACGGTGGTGCGGCCCACCTCCCCCTGCACGGCGCGCAGCTGGTCGGCCAGCACCTCGGTCTCCTGCTCCACCGTCTCCTGCACCGTGCGCAGCAGCTCGTCGTCCCGGCCGCCGCTGTCCCGGCGGTTCAGGCGGTACAGCGCAACGCCCAGCATGGCGTCGCCGGCCAGGGCCAGCGCCAGCAGTATGATCAACAAAATCTCCATCAGGAAGCATCCTCCGTTTTTGGTTTGGCCGCCGGCTTGCGCCAGGGGTCGGGCAGGCGGGTCTGCGGGTAGATCGAGTGCCCGCCGTTGCAGACATAGGCCACCGCGCACACCAGGAAAAAGGTCCCGAAATGCCCGCCGCCAAACAGTTCCAGCCCCACCAGGATGGGGGCGATCAGCGTGTTGGTGCCGGCGGCAAACACCCCCGCGTAGGCCAGCGCCGCCGCCAGCTGGGGCGGCAGGCCCAGCGGCCCCGCCAGCACCGCGCCCAGCGCCGCGCCGATGGTAAACAGCGGGGCGACCTCGCCGCCCTGGAAGCCCGCCGCCAGGCACAGAGCGGTCGCGCACAGCTTGGCCAGCCAGTCCCAGGCGTACAGCTGCCCGCCGGCCAGCGCCGCGGCAGGCAGGGCCTCGCTCAGGCCGTTGTAGCGCCCGGCGGTGGCCAGGCCCAGCGCCGCCACCGCCGCGCCCGCCAGCGCAATGCGCAGATAGGGGTTGGGCAGCCAGCGGGGCAGGCGGGCTTTCAGCCCGTGCAGCAGTGTGACAAACAGCCACCCCGCCAGGCCGCACGCCGCGCCCAGCACCGCCAGCGAGACCAGCGTCCCCGCCGTGGGCGGCGCCGAGACCGCGCCCAGGTCCACGCCGCCCGCCGTCACGCCCAGCGCGCCGCTGACCGCCGTGGCCGTCAGCGACGCCACAATGGCGGGCAGCAGCGCGTCGTATTCCATCACGCCGGAATGGAACAGCTCCAGTGCAAAAAACACCGCCGCCACCGGCGTGCGGAACAGCCCCGAAAAGCCCGCCGCCACCGCCGCGATCAGCAGGTGCCGCTTGGCCCTGGCGGTGCGCAGCCGCGGCGTCAGCAGGCCGGCCGCCGCTGCCGAGATCTGCACCGCCACGCCCTCGCGCCCGACGCTGCCGCCGAACAGGTGGGTGACCCAGGTGGCGCCGATGGCCAGCGGGATCAGCCGTTTGGGCACGCTCTGCCGCTTGCCGGCCACCGCGTCAAACACCAGCGCCATGCCCTTGCCGCACTCGCCGCCCCAGCGGGCATACACAAACACCAGCGCGGCCCCCGCCGCCGGAAGCAGCAGCATCAAAAGCGGGAGCTGCTCCCGCACCGCGGTCACCGCCAGGATGCCGTGGTCGAACACCGCGTCCAGCAGCCCGGCCAGCACGCCCAGCCCGGCGGCCAGCACCGCCAGGCCCAGGATCCTGCGCCAGCGCCGCAGCTGGACCAGAAGGCGCTCTGCGATCCGATTTCCCATCTTACCCCACATCCTTTTGCCGCGGCCGGTGCCGCGGCGAAACTTTGCCTTTATCATACCACACCCGCCCCGGCGGAGCAACGCGGTGCAGTCCGGATTATGCGCCTTTTGCGGGGCGGCGTCAGGCGGGAACGGCGGCCCCGGCGGAAAACCCGCCCGCCGCCTTGACTTGGTTTGTGCATACTGTTAAAATATAGGTAATCGCCCCGGCCGCTGCGGTGCGGCCGGGCAAATCTGCCTGCCCCGTGGTTGCTGTGCCTTGCGCACAGGGCCGGTTTTGTGCCGGCCGGGCGCTTTTTTGCGCTAAAGCATAAAAGACTCCGACGGCACGGCGTATCCCGCACAAAAGGCAGGGAACGCACAAAAAGCTGCGGATCAGCGCAGAGATCCCCTGAAGATGGCAGGCGCGGCCCGGCTTTTGCGGGGCCGGCAGACTTTGTGCAACAGAAAAGGAGGGGCTGCCCATGCGCACCCAAAAGACCCCCGGCGAGCGTGACCCGCGCAGCCTGGCGCTGTATCAGGCGATTTTGCGCCTGGATAACCTGGACGACTGCATCCGCTTTTTTGACGACCTGTGCGCCGTGACCGAGCTGCGCACGCTGGAACAGCGGTACGACGTGGCCAAGTGCCTTTTGCAGGGCAAGGTCTACGCCGAGATCCGCCGTGAGACCGGGGCCTCCAGCGCCACGGTCTCCCGCGTCAACCGGATGCTGAACTACGGCGCCGGCGCCGTGGCCGAAAGCGTCCGTTACGACCTGGAACAGGACGCCGGCCGGCCGGAAGAATGACCCCGCGCACCTGACCGCGCCGGGGCGCGGCGCAGCAAAGCAAAGCCCCCGCGGGCGGGACACGGCCTGAGCATGAAAGGATGGGGCGCAGCAAGCACCCCCGCAAATCATTGACTGTCTGGAGGTAACCGGTATGTCTGTTACGATCTCTGAGTTCGGCCGCGCCACCGACAGCACCCCCGTCCGCGCGGCGGTGCTGAATAACGGCATTCTCGAAGCCCACATCCTCAGCTACGGCGCGGTTTTGCACCGGCTGTACGTCAGGGACAAGCACGGCAGCCCGGTGGACGTGGTGCTGGGCTACCCCACCGTGCCCGATTACGAGCTGAACGCCGGCGACGCCATGGGCGCGGTGGTGGGCCGCTTTGCCAACCGCATCGGCGGCGCGTCCTTCTACCTGTATGAACAGGAGTACCACGTCACCGCCAACCAGAAGGGCAACTGCCTGCACAGCGGCCTGCACGGCTTTGCCCGCACCGTCTTTGAGATGGAGCCGGTGGAGGGCGATGAAAACGCCGTGCGCCTGACCGCCGAAAGCCCCGACGGCACCGACGGCTTCCCCGGCAATATGCAGCTGGAGGTGCAGTATTCGCTGGCGGGCAGCGCGCTGGTCATCCGCTACTATGCCACCACCGACGCCCCCACCGTGGTCAACATCACCAACCACAGCTACTTCAACCTCAACGGCCATGCTTCCGGCAGCGCGCTGGGGCACCGCCTTGCGCTGGAAAGCGCCGAGTACCTGGAGACCGACCAGGACAGCATCCCCACCGGCCGGCGCATCCCGGTGGCCGGCACCCCCATGGACTTTAACGAGGAAAAAACGCTGGGGCGCGATATCGGCGCCAGTTACCCCGCGCTTTTGCAGGGCAAGGGCTACGACCACTGCTACCTGCTGCCGGACACCGGCCTGCGCCACGCCGCCTGGCTGGCCGGCCCGGAGACCGGCATCCGCATGGAGACGCTGACCACCCAGCCGGCGGTGCAGCTGTACACCGCCAACTATCTGGCCCCGGAGACCCCCTGCAAGGACGGCGCCCGCTATGCCGCCCGCGACGCGGTCTGCCTGGAAACGCAGAACTGCCCCGACAGCCCCAACCACCCCGATTTCCCCGACTGCACGCTGCTGCCCCGGCAGACCTACGACGAGACGACCGTCTACAAGTTTGACATCGCGGCACAGTAAGGCCGGCGTGCATCATCGGCAAAAACAACACCGCCCCGCGGGCCCTGGACCGGCCCGGCGGAGCGGTGTTTTTGCGTGGGGGCACCCCGGCCGGAAGGCACAGGGCGGGGGAGTGCCGCCGGCAGAGCTCAGTCCCCGGCGGCCCCTGCAAGCTCTTTGGCCTGCTTGCCGGTGATCTGTTCGGGGACCAGCTCCAGCATGCACAGTGACGCCCAAAAGCGGTCGGCCTCGGCGCTGTGGGCGCTGTCGCTTGCGTTTGGCACATACTTGCGGGAAAGCTGCAGGACGGCGGCGCGCTTTTCGGCGGCATCGGTCAGCTCCCGCACCTGCCCGAACACGATCACGCTGCGGAAATAGGTGGTGTACTCCTCCGGCACCACCCGGTCCTGGTCAATGACGCAGAAGGACGCCTTGGGGCAGCGGCGCACCGCATCCAGCTTGTGGCCTGACGCGGCACAGTGAAAGTAGAGCCTGCCGCCGGCATAGACGTAGCTCAGCGGCACGGCGTAGGGGTAGCCGTCGTCGCCGGACACCGCCAGCACGCCGGAGCTGCCGCGGGCCAGCACCGCCTCGCACTGGGCGGGGGAGAGGGCCTGTTTGTTTCTGCGCATGGGTCGGAACATGGGGATCGCCTTCCTTCCAAATCGGGTCTTGCCGGGGGGAGCCGGCAAATCAAATCGTGCAGGGGATCGGTCAGATGTCCCCTAAAAACTACACGGTTCGGCCGCGATTGTCAAGGCTGCGCCGGTTTTGCCCGTGCCGCCCCGGTGTGCTATAATACATGCAGTTTTGACTTTTGATTTTGTACGGAGGGACCCGCATGACCCGCATCCTGTTTGTCTGCCTGGGCAGGATTTACTGTTCAGAATAAAAAGTCTCAAATCGTCTTAAATACTTCTATAAATAGTAGTTCTTATGGAGAGGAAATTATAGTTGACGGAGAAGATGAAATGGCAAAATGCTTCTGCC